>TARA_R110002072_G_scaffold241027_11_pt1 | contig 66439 bp, 53 predicted proteins | sample TARA_R110002072 | Tara Oceans TARA_R110002072 (sample SAMEA4397118) | marine metagenome | biome: Polar Biome; feature: [SRF] surface water layer (ENVO:00010504); material: water (ENVO:00002006), including particulate matter (ENVO:01000060) such as... | depth 5 m | reverse complement strand
TCGCCCGTTGTTGCTTCCGCAAGCCCAGACGAAGGCATATTTCGGGGGCAGCTAGATCAGGCGCTTCGCGCCAGATCTATCAGCCACCGAAATCGTCGAACGCGATCATGTCCTGCTCAACACCCAGGTCGTCGAGCATCTTCTGGACCGAGCTGTTCATCATCGGTGGACCACACATGTAGAACTCGATCTCGTCGACGTTCTCGTGCTCCTTCAGGTAGTTGTCGTACACGACCTGGTGGATGAAGCCGGTGTAGCCTTCCCAGTTGTCTTCGGGTTGCGGCTCGGACAGCGCGACGTGGTATTCGAAGTTGGGGAACTCCTTCTCGATCGCTTCGAAATGGTCCGTGTAGAACATCTCGCGCTTCGAACGAGCGCCATACCAGTAGCTGACCTTGCGACCGGTCTTCAACGTGTGGAACAGGTGGAAGATGTGGCTGCGCAACGGTGCCATGCCCGCACCACCACCGACGTAGATCATCTCGCGATCGGTGTCCTTGATGAAGAAGTCACCGTAGGGACCGGAGATCGTGATCTTGTCACCCGGCTTCAGCGAGAACACGTAACTTGAGCACAAGCCTGGCGGTAGTTCGGGCTGACGTGGCGGTGGCGAGGCGATGCGGATGTTGAGCATCACCATGTTGCCTTCGGCCGGATGGTTGGCCATCGAGTAGGCGCGGAACACCGGCGTCGGGTTGTGGGCAACGAAGTCCCACAACTTGAACTTGTCCCAGTCGCCTCGGAACTCTTCCTCGATGTCAAAGTCCGAGTACTTCAAGTTCTCATACTTCGGCACGTCGATCTGGATGTAGCCACCCGACTCGAAGTCAATCGTCTCGCCGTCCGGCAAGTCGACGACGAGTTCTTTGATGAACGTCGCGACGTTGTGGTTGGAGCGCACGGTGCACTCCCACTTCTTGATGCCGAACACTTCGTCGGGCACCTGGACTTTCATCGCGCCGCGCACCTTGACCTGACAGGCCAGACGCACGCCGTCTTTGGCTTCACTGCGCGATACGTGGGTCAGTTCGGATGGCAGGATGTCACCGCCACCTTCGGAGACCTTGCACTTGCACATCGCGCAGGTGCCCTTACCACCACAAGCGGACGGCAAGAACAGGCCTTGCTCGCTCAGTGCAGTCAGCAGGTTGGAGCCAATTGCGACTTCGGGCGACTTCGAATCGTCGCCGTTGATCAGCAGCTTGACCTGGCCCTTCTCGACCAGCTTGCTCTCACAGAACATCAGAAACAGCACCAGAGCCACGATGACTCCGGTCAAGGCGATCACGCCTACGAGGATTTCCATTTGGTGAGTCTCCTTAGATGACCCAGTGACTAGATGACACAGTGACTAGATGCCACTGAAAGTCATGAAGGCCATCGCGATCAGGCCCGTGGTGATGAACGTGATTCCAAGGCCCTTGAGTGGGCCCGGGATGTGCGCCGTGCGCAGCTTCCAACGAATGGCCGCCATGCTGACGATGGCGAGCAACCAACCCGTTCCGGAGCTGAGGCCGTAGACGATCGACTCGCTAAACGAGTAGTTGCGTTCGACCATGAACATCGAACTGCCGAGGATGGCGCAGTTGACTGCGATCAGTGGCAGGAAGATGCCGAGCGCCGCATAGAGCTTCGGGCTGAACTTATCGACCGCCATCTCGACCACCTGCACCGCGGCGGCGATGCTCGCGATGAAGGTCAAGAACTGCAGGTAGCTCAGATCCGAGTCCGGCATGCCAGCCCAGGCCAGTGCGCCCGGAGCCAGGATGTAGGTCTGGATGATCCAGTTGAGCGGGACCGTCAGGCCGAGCACGAAGATGACGGCGATGCCGAGGCCAACGGAGCTATCGACGCGCTTGCAAATCGCGAGGTAGCTGCACATGCCGAGGAAGAACGCCAGCAGGATGTTCTCGACGAAGATCGCGCGCAGCGCGATGCCGAGGTAGCTGTTGCCCGCGTCGGCGGCGCCATTTTGCGGGATGGCGGCGAAGTCGAGAGAGCAGAGGATTGTTTCTGAGATCATCGGGTAGCTCCTAGTTCTCGACGTAGCCACGGAGCCAACGCAGAACCCAGACAATCACCCCTAGCAGGATGAACGCGCCGGGTGCGAGCACCATCAGGCCGTTGTTTACGTAACCAGCTTCGTACATCGCGTCCGGGATGACCTGGTAGCCGAGCAGCATGCCCGAGCCAAAGATCTCTCGGAAAGCGCCGACGACACAGATGATCCAGGCGTAGCCGAGGCCATTGCCAATGCCATCGAGCAGGCTCCGCCACGGCGGGTTCTGCATCGCGAACGCCTCGAGTCGGCCCATCACGATGCAGTTCGTGATGATCAGACTGATGAAGACGCCAAGCTGTTTGGCCAGGTCGAACGCGTATGCGCGCAGCACCTGGTCGACAATGATCACCGCGCCGGACACAACGACCAGCTGCACGATGATGCGGATCTTGCTGGGGATCATGTTGCGCAACAGCGAGATGGCGACATTGGCCATCGCCATCACGGCAATCACGGAGATGCCCATGACGATCGACACGTCGAGGCGCGTCGTTACGGCAAGAGCGGAACAGATACCAAGCACCTGTAACGTGATCGGGTTCTGATCCAGCAACGGATCGAGGACCACACGCTTCTCTTCTGGACCGAAGAGTGGCGCTTTGGGTTCGGGAGTGGCAGTGGGAGCAGCTGTGGATGTCATGGTTGCGCCTCCTATTTCTTCTGCAGGTAGGTGCCAAATGCCTGCAAGTCCTTACGGACGAACTTGCTGACGCCGTTACTGGTAATGGTCGCGCCGGCGAGGCCATCGACCGCGTGCCGCTTCTCGCTTGCAACGCTCTCGTTGACCTTGCCCTTCTTGACCGTGATCGAGACCAGCTCGCCCTTGTCATTCAGGATCTCTTTGCCCTGCCACTTGGCGGTCCACTTCGGGTTCTCGACTTCGCCGCCGAGTCCCGGCGTCTCGCCGTGCTTGTAGAACTGGATGCCCTTGACGTGGTTCTTGTCGGCCTCGAGGGCGAGGTAGCCGTAGAGCGTGCTCCACAGTCCCTTGCCTGACACCGGCAGAATGATCGCGTCGAGCTTGCCGTCCGCGGTGAGCGCGGTCTCGATCATGCGGAACGCGGTCGTGTGCTCTGGGTTCGCCTTGCGCGCCTCGTCGTTGAGCACTTCCAGGTCGTCGGCAGTCTTGCCCTCAGCCACTGTGCCATCCCGCGTATCGATCACGATCGACTTGACCTGCTTCTGATAGAGCGCTTCGAGCTCTTTGCGAGTCCGGGGATCCCCACTCTTGATCATGCCCGCCGCCATCATGACGTTCTTTTGGCGGTCGAACTCGGCCGCCGCAAGTTGCGTCGGCTTGAGCACGGTCGCCAGGACCGCAAGGACGGAACTCACCGCGACACAAAGGCCAATGGTGAATGCCATCACATAGGAGTTGCTGTTGGTATTCATGATCGCTTGAGCCTCCGCTTCATGTTGGCGGCGACGACAAAGTGGTCGATGGTCGGGGCGAACGCATTCAGGAGCAGAATCGCCAGCATGGCTCCTTCCGGATACGCCGGATTGATCATGCGGACAAGGATCGTGAAGACACCGATCAAGATGCCGTAGACCCACTTGCCGATGTTGGTTTCAGGACTCGAAACCGGGTCGGTCGCCATGAAGACGATGGCGAACAGGAAGCCACCGCAAAGCAGGTGCTCCCATGGCTGGAGATACATGCCACCGCTCATCGGCAGTCCCGAGGCTTCCGCCATGATCGGAACCAAGAAGGCGGCGCCGAGCATGCCGATGACACCGGCAACCATGACGCGCCAGCTGCCGACGCCCGTGATCAAGAGCACCGCGGCGCCAAGCAGCACCATCAGCTTGCTCATCTCACCGGCGCTGCCAGGGATGTTGCCAAGGAACAGGTCCATGTGACTGAACTGGTTGGTCAGCAACTCACTGGCGTTCTCGCCAGCGGTCTTGACCAGCGCCAGCGCGGTCGGCTCCGAGTAGCCATCGATCAGGTTGCCCGGCGTGCCAATCGGCGACGTGTTGCCAGCGACCCAAACGGAGTCGCCGGACATTTGCGCGGGGAACGCGAAGAACAAGAACGCGCGCACCATCATCGCCGGGTTGAAGATGTTCATACCGGTTCCGCCGAACACTTCCTTGCCGAGCACGACGGAGAATGCGACGCCGATCGCCAACTGCCAGAGCGGCGTCGAGGCGGGCACGATCAGCGCGATCAGCATGCCGGAGACGAGATAGCCTTCTGAGACCTCTTCCTTGCGGATGACGCAAAACAGACCTTCGATCGCGAGGCCGACGCCATAGCTGACGACGACGATCGGCACCATGCGTTGCAAGCCGAAGACCAGGGTGTCGAAACCACCGATGGTCTCACCAGTGAGGTCCGGAGCACCGAGCAGGCCTTGCAGCCAACCCGTCACGTAGTCGCCGGCCACCATCTGGCCGCCAGCGATCATGTTCTGGATCGCTTGGAAGTGCTGCGCACCGGTGTTCCAGAAGGACCAAAGCAGGCACGGCACCATCGCAATGATGACGCTGTTCATGACCCGCTTCAGGTCGACGTAGTCACGAACGTGCACACCCTTCTTGCCAGCGCGGAAGTCCGGCGCGAACAAGAACGTTTCGAGCGCGTCGAACATCGGCCACACCTTGTGGAACTTGCTGTCCTTGGCGTGGTACAGCTTGCGCTGCTTGTCGACTAGATTGCGTAGGAACTGCACGGCTTAGGCCTCCTTCTCATACATGTCGAGACCTTGGCGAATGATCTCGCCAACATCGATCTTGCAGGGATCCACGAACGTGCACAGCGCCACGTCTTCTTCGGTTACTTCGAGCAGGCCGAGCTTGATGGCCTCCTCGATGTCGTTGGCTTGGATCGCGCGGACCAGGTAGGTCGGCAGGATGTCGAGCGGCAGCACCTTCTCCCACGAGCCGATGTTGACGATCGGACGCTGGCCGCCGTTGAGGCGCGCGTCGACGACGTATTCCTTCTTGTTGAGGCCAAAGTTGACACTCATGTGGTTGGTCATCTTGCCGGGCTGCGGGATGGCCCAGCCAAACATGTCGCGCTTGCCGGTACCTTCCGGAATGATCGTCACCGTCTTGTTGCTGAAGCCGAGATAACCGCTGGGCTCGGTAACGTAGCCGTTGAGCACGTTGCCGTTGATGATGCGGTGGTCGCCGGCCAGGTCGCTGCCGCCAGTGAGAGTCGACAGCGTCGCGTTCTGGCGAACGCGGAAGTACTTGCGATCAGGCGCGTCGCTGCCGCTGACGGCGACAACCGTGTGCGTCGGGTATTTGCCGGTGCGCTGCCACTGGCCGAGGCGCGCGACATCGACGAGCGAAACCGCATACGCGATATCGCCGGTCTTGAGCGGCTGCACTTCACTGATGTGCGTGCCCACCAAGCCCGCCGGATGCGGCCCCGCGAAGTCGTGCACTTCGACGCCGTTGAGGCTGCGAACATCGGACTGATGATCGCCCGCAGCGCGCAACGTCAGGTAGACCTTGCCCGACGTCAGCTGCTTCAGCAGATCGATGCCGGACTGCAGGTCTTGCGTCTTGCCATGGGTAGCGAACGCCGGATCGGCAGCAAGCGGCGCGGTGTCCATGCCGTTGACGAAGATCGCCACCGGGACGGCCTCACCGACCGGCATCTTGCCGAGCGGACGTTGGCGAAGCAGCGGCCAAAGACCAGCGGCCTTGATCGCCTTGACAACACCTGCGCGATCACCGGACGCAGCGGGCAGGTCGACAAAGCTGTCGGTGCCACTGTTCTCGATCACCACACGGCGCAGGAAGCGACGTTCGCCAAACTCAATGCTCGTGACCTTGCCGGTCACCGGCGAACACCAAACGGTGTCGCGGTCGAGCTTGTTGAGGAAGATCGGCTGACCGGTTTGCACCGAGTCACCTTCCTTCACTAGCACCTTGGGTTTGATGCCAACGAACTCCGCGGTTTCGAGACCGACTTGCGTCGGTTCCGATGCGTCCGCGAGGACGAGCTCGGCGCGCCCGGCTAGCGGGAGGTCGAGGCCTTTCTTGATCTTGTGAGTCGTCATCCGTGACTGAGACCTGGATTAGGGAGTCTCTGGCTGCGCATTGAAACTTGTCCGAGCGAACAAGCCAGTTGGTCAATCAATGCCGAAGGAAGCTGTCTGTCGAAATGGGAGAACGGAGTGAGATTGCGGACTCGCTTGCTGCCAACAGCATCAAAGCGGGCACGCTTCCTCGGGTTCGGGGTCGCCAGCCGCCCTGCCGCACTTGCCGCAGGAACCGTCCGGGTCTCGCCCACCACATGATCCGGACAAGGTGTGCCCCCCCATGGCGAGCAAAGCGATCGCGACGACGGGGACAGTGATGACCAGGATGGGTAGGAAGATGGACACGGTTTGGCCGGGAGTTTGGGCAAACAAAGTAGCGACTAGCTCGACGGATTCGAGTGGCTGCTCTCGGTTCTCTCACCGGGATTGCACTGATGCCCCCTTTGACGGGAGCTGGCTGCGGCGCGAGAACTGGAGAGAACGAGCGTTTTCGCCATTCGTAGGAGGTAACCAACGGGCGGTAGACCGCGTCAATTTCGCGCCCGGTCGAGTGCCGAAAACGCCAGCCAATCGGTGGCATCGGCGAGATTGCGGCGACCGAGCTGCCCCCAGGCCGCAGATCTCATCAACGACGCGGGCAAGTGCGCCCGAATGGCCCGCGGCCCATATGAGGGCTGGACCGGGGGACTAGGCCGACATCCGACTCTTCACCAACTCGGTCAACCCACGCAAGGTGTTGCAGTTCGCCAGCGAGACATCGCTATCGCTGACCGACACGCGGAACTGCTTCTCGAGGAACTCGACGACCTCGATCACACCCGCCGAATCGACAATGCCGGACGTGACCAACGGAGTATCGTCCTCAAGACCCTCTTCTTTGCCGTCGCGAAACCAGTTGGCGACAAAGGAGCGGATCTCAGCGAGCACGTTCTTGGGTTCGGGCGTGGGGCTTTCAGTCATTGGCTGGCTACGAATCGGGGCGAACATCATGCCGAGCAACCCCACGGCCCGCCACCCCGGCCTTCCTTCTCCCGGACGCCTAAGGCATTCTTGGGCCAGTGAAGCTTCGCTGGACCAACCTTGCGGCCGCGCTCGCCACGCTGGCCGTGCCGAGCGCCATTGCACCGTATTGCGCCAACTGGCACTGGACGCTGGACCTGTTGGCGTGCTTTCCGGTGCAAGCATTCGGCGTGCTCGTCGTGGCCACCACCGCCCTTGCGATTGGCCGTAAGTGGTTGCTGGCAGGTGCGTTCGCAGTGTTCGCCGGGATCGCAGCATCGGCAACCGTGCCCGGATGGATGGCTGAGAACAACTCTCCAGACTCTGTGGAGAAGACTCCAGAGATTCGCCTACTCAGCCTGAACCTGTTGCACAGCAACGTCAAAGGTCAGGAGCAGACCTTGGAAGTTATCCGGAGCCTGGCCCCAGACCTGATCTGGATGGCAGAGTACACGCCGCTGTGGCAGAAGTTCCTGTCGCGCAAGTTGCCTGACTACCCATACCGCTGCCAGCAACCGACCTTTGGATCGTTCGGTGCCGCGCTGTTCTCGCGCCACCCTCTACCGCTTGCCGAGATGATCGAACTCGGGCATTCCTGGACACCGGCATGCCGCGCCGTGGCGCAAACGCCGTTCGGCCCCATCGGAGTTCTCGGGATTCATCCGCCACCGCCGGGTCTCAGTTTCGCCCGCAGCGACGAACGCAATCGCGGCCTGGCAGCTATTCCGCTCGCGCTGCAAAATTTACCGGAGCGCCGGATCGTCTGCGGCGACTTCAACGCAACCCCGTGGAATGCGTCGCTCAGACAGCTGCGAGCGACGACGGGCCTGTCGGCCGGCACGACGACGAGCTGGTTGCCATCCTGGCCGGCCGGCCTGCCATCGATCCTACGGGTGCCAATCGACCACGTGCTGGTCGCGGGCAAGCTGACGGTCGGCGAGGCGCAACTTGGGCCGGACATCGGCAGCGACCACTTGCCGTTATTCGCCGTGGTTCGCGTCGTCGAATAGCAAGAGAACGGCGCCGCCGCCTCAACGCGTTCGCCTGGCTACGGCTGGCGCAACACGAAATCGACCGTGAAGTCCGAGCCAGAACCATCGTCGAGCGGAGCCTCATCGCCGCGCCAACGCGCGTCGCGAAACACGCTGCCAGTCTTCTTGTCGCGCTTCAGCAACTTGGACTCGACTGCGAAGAACTGCTTCTTGTAGCCCTTGCCGCGCGCCCGCACCTCGGCAGTCACCGTCGGAACGCTCGCCGTCAGGTCGATGCTGACTTTGTGCGCAACTGCCTGCTCCGCTTCGCTGGCGAGCAGCGTCGCAAACACCTCCGCCATGGCTTTGCGGCCATCGGCAAGCGCCTGCAGTTTCCCGGCGCCCTTCACGCCCTCGCGACGGAAGCCGAACACCAGCTCTTCGACTGCCCAGGAATCCGGCTTGCCCGGCACCCGCACCAACGTCGCCCGCCGCAATCGCCAAGGGCTGGTGCGCTTCGGCCCCTGCTCGATGTTGTGGACCACTGCCCATACAGACTTGGAGCTCAACTCGAGCTCCTTCCTGCCGTCCAGAAAGCGCAGCTGGCAGTGCGTATCGATGTGCTTCGCCCCCCGCTCGGTGGTCAGCCCCGACATCCTGAGGCCGCGCTGCATCTCGGGAGCGGCCATCGCGACCATCTGCTCCAAGAACCCACGGTTAGCGGACGCTTGATCCAGTGGTTGCGGCTTCGGCTTCCGGTTGGGATCCGACTCCTGGGCGAGACAACTACCCACAAGGACCAGAAGCGAAGCGATTCGTGGTGTGCTCAGTAATGTGCTCATGTGATCATCCCGGCGAGAGCTCGCCGGCTTGGACGCGCCTCACGCAATCAGCTTCCACGAACCCCCTGGGAAATGACCTGCCGGGGTACGCCGTCACCTGGATCACCGAGCAGGCCATCGAAACGGGCCTGTCGAGGACTACTCGGGCCCGTCGTCGTCCGGCTGCTCGATGGTCCAGTCGCAGGGACCTGATTGATCGGGCAAGCCCAACTGCACTTCGCCGGCGCCCTTGGTGCGCGGCTCGATCTCGCCAAACCACGCCGGCCGAATCGCGCGACACACCTCGCGGCAATCGTGATCTGTGCTACCCGCAGCGCGCAACGCTTCCAAGAAGCTGCAGCGATGCACGCGCATCGTGACTGACTTCGGCTGCTCGAGGATCTCGAACTTGTGGCCGTACAAGCGCGACATCTCCTCCATGACCTTCGCCTTGTCGACTCGGCTATGCCCGTCGAGACCGAAGCGCTCGCGGATGACACGCGTCGCGATGCGGAACTGCGCCTGGAACACCTTGATATCCATGGCGAGCGCCACTTCCGAACCGCTCTCAGCCAGCACGTTGCGATACCAAAGGCCGTCGAGCGTCACGATCATGCGCGTCATCACCGCCATGCGGCGCGCGATGTCGTCATCGCCCTCACTATCGGAACGCGTTGGTTCGCCCGAGGACGATTCGTTGGAAGTACTCATCGAGATTGGATCTTGCGGTTCGCGCTACTGCGCCGGTGATCGCCGCGGGTGCTCTGGGTGCCCGGCGGCGGCGGGGTGACGATGCGTTCGTTGCGCGACAGTTGCGGCATGCCGACCGCACCGACATCCATTTCCCCGAGGCTCGCGAACTCTGCCAAGCTGGCCGGGGCAATGCCAAAGGCACTGACGCGCGCCGCGATCAAGTTCTCGGGGCCACGAATCCGCAGACCGGCGGTTTGCAACGCCGCGATCTCCGCTTCGTGATGACTCCATCGGGTCACCCGCAACGTCTTGTGATCGGCAGCAACCGCGGCAAGCATGGCAGCGGCCAACGGCGGCTCGTGCCAATCGATCCAGTGATCCTCAAGCACGGCCTCGTCGCCATCGGCCTGGCCATTGGCTCCGCTATCGGTCCCACGATCCACCCGGGCGACAGCCCAGCCAACCACTTGCTCACCGCGTCGCGCCAGCCACCCCTGCCGCCCGGGTTGGCTCACACCGTGATGCAACATCGCCGCGGTTCGCTGCACACCGGCCGTCGGACCTTCGTCGAAGCACATCCGCTGCTCACCCGACAGTTCCGCCGCAGACAGCTTCGCAATCGTGACCCCTTCCGGCGCGCGCTGCGGCGTCACAACGCCCGCAAACGTCAAGCTCTGCGCAACCGGTTCGTAGTCGCGCAAGCGCCGCAAGCACCAGATGTCTTCTTCGTGCCACTGCGCAATCATCGCCTGGAAGCGTTTATCCGAACCTTCAAACCGCTCGCTGAAGGCGCTGTCGAGTTCGAGCAGCAAGCTGTGGATTCCGCCGATGCGTGCCTCTTCTGCAATGTGTGCGATGCGCACGATACCCAGCCCGATCGTGCGCGTGTTGGTCACCAACTGGTGGCACACCGCGACCAGGCAACCAGCGATGCGTTCGCGAGCATCGTGCACAATCACCCCGGACAAGCCGCCGGGATGATTGTGGATTTCGCGCGCCGTCGCGGCGTAGGCCGGCAGGTCGCGCGCGATGGCCGACAGGTCATCAGGTTCGAAGTCGCGTAGTTGATACATCGGATAGCTACCTGTTAGAGGATGTCGAAGTCGGCAAGCGTGTAGGTCCAATGAGCACGCAGATACGCGGGTTCGACCACGGCATACGTACGCGCGGCGAGCACGTAGTCGGTTGCCTGCGCCCGAAACCCCCATTCCTGCAACAAGCCAAACCACGGCAACGCCGGCGTGGTCAGGAAGAACAAGCCGTTCTTCTCATCTTGCCTGGCACGTTCGCTCGCCCATTGCACCAGCTCAGCTAGCGCCGCGTGATCGCCGGGCTCCACCATCACGTCCATCAACAAGCCAAGCTGACGCCCCATGAACTCGGCCGGGCGGTAGACCGCGTAGCCACGCAGCTCGCCACTGCCCGCCGTGCGGACCGTCGCCAGTTCGTATTTGGTGTGTGGATGATCCAGGAAGCGCCAGGTCAAGAACGCCGTCGAACGTTCGGCATGGCAACGGAACGCCGCGCGCTGCGTCAACAAGAACGGTTCGAGGTCCGCCGGGATCGCGTCGACCGCTTGCACTTGCAATTGCTCGTCGCGCGGCGGCATCGCGCCCACGTTGTCGAGCACCATGCCAAGCTGGTTGCGCAGCAGCCAGTAGTCGAGGTAGCGCGAGCCGATGCGATGCGCCGAGCGAATCGGCAGGCCATACATCAGTGCGTTGTTTTCATAGCCCGAAAACGTCGACGCATACGCCTGCGCCAGCCGAACGAACAGCCCTGGATTGCGAAGTCCGCGGCGCACATCCGGGTCCGAACAAGAGTCGCAGTTTTGGCCAAAGGTCAGCTCCCTGCCTTCGCTCCAAACCCTGGACGGCACACCGCCGTAGTGACCCAACAAACGACCACCGGGCCCCTCGCAGACGATGCTGTAGCGCCCCATTGGGTTCTGTTGGTATTTCCACGACCACCACTCCGAATTGAGCGCGGCGTTGGAACCATCGCCATAGTCGAAGGCACGACGCATCAACGCGCAGATGTCCTCGCGGTCTTCGTCGGTCGACAAACGGATGCAATAGCCTTGCGCGAGCATGTAGATCAGAAACCAGGAATTAGGACAAAGCGAAGATCGAGGGCACAGTTGGAAGTTCGCCCAGGCCTACGGATCGGCCGACAAGCGCTCGCGCAACCCGACGTCAAGATCGAGGAACTCAGTGCGTGTCGGATTGACGGCGCATGGCCACAGGGCGGCGCGCGCAACCACCTGACCTTCATTCGTCGACAAGTCGACCCGCCAAACGTCATCGGGCTGCGCGAGCAACCGGACCCGATCTCCCGTCATCGTCGCCGACAACAACTGCAGGTCGAAGCTACCGAAGCTGGTTGCCCCGGGTCGCCCGCCGGCCTCGACGCTGACGCTCCCGATCAAGTCTTCTAGCCACGAGACGTAGCGACAGCACTTAGCGTGGCCAGCGCCATCGACATCCGAAAGCGTCACCTTCCGGGTCTGCGACTTCGCGTTGCGGCCAGGCAACAACGGTCCACTCGGCACTTCAAGAACTGGCTGCAATGGTTCACCAGTTGGCGCAAACCCCTGACGTAGGTCGTCCGGGATCTCCTTCGACTTGCCAGTCGCCATATCCATGTAGACCCAGTAGGTGCGGGCTCGCGCAATGCACTCACCGCCCGACGCAGAGTCGATGCGGTATTCACGCGTTGGACTCGTCTTGCCAACGCGCGAAACCCACGTCGTAACCTCGAGTGCATCGCCGTGCCGCAACGGCCGCTCGTAGCGGAACGTGATGCGGCGCAACATCCAGAACGCGCCTTCGCGACGATAGTACGACATCGGAAACCCGCGGGCAGCCGAGCCATCGATCGCGGCTTCTTGCAAAACGCCGAGCAAGACCGACGGCGTGAAGTAGCCGCCCGGACCGAGCTCGTCATGGCGCAATACATAGCTGTGCGTGTGTGCGCCCTCGCAGTCCTTGCCTTCGTGCGAATCCTGACTCATCAACTTCGGAGAGGGAACGGACACACTAACTCTTCGACGCAGCCCGTCGTTTGTTGCGTTGCAGAGTGACTCGATACAGATCGAGATTACCACTGGCGAAGCCCAGGAACGCGTAGTTCAAGTAGCGCTGGTAGCGCTCGTAGCCAGCCTCCCCCACCAGCGCGACGGCTTGCGAGCGCTTGCCGCGCAATCGATCCACCCACTCCTTACAGGTGCGCGCGTAACCGTGACGATCGTTCTCCAACGACACGATCTCAAACGTTCCAACCGCCGCGTCCGCGATGTTCGCGAGCGTTGGCGGATCGGTTTCCTGAAAGATCTCGCTCGCCAGGAAACGCGTCGATGGATCGTCAACCGCCTGTTTGCGCGGTCGCCCCGAGCCGTAGGCAAACGTCTGCAGACTCAGCCGGCCGTCGCGCGGCAACATCTCCCAGCACTTGTCGAAGAAAGCTGCGTAGGCCTCGACCTTCTCAGCCTCGTCCATGTCGAGGCGCGCAAAGTGTTCGAACGCGCCAATCGAAATGATCGCGTCGTATGGCTGATCGGGCTGATGGTCGGCCCAACTCTCGAGTCGAACTTCCGTCGCCGGCAGCCGCCGTTCTTGGATGAACTGCTGCTGCGCCGCACTCAACGTCAGCCCGACGGCGTGCCCGACGCCATTGCGGCGCGTCAAGTGCTCGAGCATCGCGCCCCAGCCGCAACCAATCTCAAGCACTCGCTCGGCACCCTGTGCCCGCGCCTCGTGGACATGGTGATCGAGCTTGCGAAGCTGCGCACGCTCCAGGTCATCGCCTTTGGCCCATTTGGCGCCGGAATACACCATGCCCGGATCGAGCCACAGCTTGTAGAAGTCGTTGCTGAGATCGTAGTGATGCTGGATGGCTCGCGCCGTTGCACCCGGTTGTGCTTGCGGTGTCATTGCGCCAACCTTCGTTGCGAGTCTTGCTGCTGCGCAAGGTACTCGGCCAGCGAACGGATGCTGCGGTGCTCGTAGAGCAACGTTGCCGGAAGTTCTTGCCCGAGCCTGTCCGACAACGCGCCGCTCAACGCCACGGCCTGCACCGAGTCGAGCCCGAGTTCATCAAACTCCGCATCGGCGTCGACCTGATCGCGCGCGACTTCGAGCCTTTGCGCAATCTCTGCCACCAGCCAGTTCCGTAGTGAATCCGAGTCGTTCGTATTGCCTTGCATGGTCATTGTGCTTGTGTGCGTTTGTTCGATGGTTCGCGTGACGGCGCCGCATCCTGCTCATCCGGAACGAACAGGGTGCCAAGATCATCTGATCGCTCCGCGTGGTCTGCGGTCCCCGAGAAGTCTTTGATCCCTGCTTGCTCTTGACCACCAGCCAGGCTTTCGGCACCAGTCTGGCTTTCGAGATGACGCAGACGTTCGCGATTCGGCCGCCGCATGTTGTCGATCAAGCCAGCGCGAGCGAACCCGCGGATCAACAGGCCACCGAGATCCAGTTGCCACCAGCGATGGTTCATCAACGCCGACGAGGGATCCGCGTGATGGTTGTTGTGCCAGCTTTGACCGAGCGTCGGGATGCACAGCAACGCGAAGTTGGTGCTGCGATCGCGGGTCTTGTACGGACGTCTGCCGAGCGCGTGCGTCACCGAGTTGATGCACCAATACGTCAAGTGGTTCATGACGAACACGCGCGCCAACCCGCCCCACAAGAATCCGAGCAGCGCCCCGGTCCAACTCATGTGCACCAAGCCTGCGATCAGCGCTGGAATCGCCATTCCCAACAGCAAGTAGCGCAGGTAGTTCATGTGAATCGCGAGCACATCGGGATCACGATAGAGGTCCTTCGCATACTTGGCGAAGCCACCGCGACCGACACTTTGCGCACTCCAGATCCAACCGATGTGCGAGTGCACGGCGCCGCGCACCCGCGCCATCCACCCCGGTCCACTCAGGTACATCGAATGCGGGTCGCCCGGCTGGTCCGAAAACTGATGGTGCTTGCGATGGATCGAAGCCCACCAGATCACCGGGCCCTGAAACGCCGTCGACCCCATCATCGCCAAGGCTATCTTGATCGCGCGATGCGGCTCGAACGAACGATGTGCGAACAAGCGATGAAAGCCGACCTCGACGCCGATCAAGGCAACCGCATGCATCGCCAGCATCAACCCCAACTCGGTCCATCCCGGCGCATAGCCTTGCAGCCATAGCACTACCGCCGCGATCGCACCCAATGGCGGCACGAAGGTCACGATTGCCGCCAAGATGCGGTCAACGCCGCGCCCCCCTACTGGTGCGTGCCCCACCTGTGCGTCGCCTGATTGGGCCGCACTGGCACGATCCATGGTGGCTGCCGTTTCGATTGGGTCAGGCATGTTCCATCCGTTCTTGCGCGGTTGCTGGCCTGCGGTAGTGGCCGTCGATGTATCGCTGCCGGTTCTCGTGGTAGCGAACCTTGCCGCTACTGGTGCGTAGGATTGCGTCCGTGGTCAACGCGAGGTCATGCAGACGCACGCCAAACTGCGAACTGATCCGCGCGCGCGCCGCGCGCAACACCTTATCAAGATCGAGTTCGGCCACCATCGCACCCCGAACTTCCTGAACGATGACCAGCGCTTCCCCCGCATCCGTTGGCACTGCGAACGCGGCGCAACCGGCAGCCCGGAAGCTTGCATGAAGGCCAGCGACTCCAGCTTCGAAATCGTGCGGGTAGAAGTTGCGGCCATTGAGAATGATCAGCGAACTGAGTCGGCCCGTAACGAACAACTGGCCATCGCGCACAAACCCGAGATCGCCGGTGCGCAAGAAGCGATCCCCCATCGGGTCTGCGTGCCCGGCCCCAGGGCTGCCAACAGGACCGCGCCCGAGGTTTGGCTGCGCAGCGAACCTCTCCGCGGTCGCGCCATCATCCTCGAAGTAGCCCGCCGCGACGCTTGGCCCGCGCGCCCAGATCTCGCCGACCTGTTGCTCCGACAACTCACTGCCGGTATCTGGATCGACAACCAGGATCTCATTTTCTCCGCGGGTCACCCCACAGGCCACGACATCGACGGCCTGCGCATGCGGTTCGCACGCAACGCACACCCGACCAACATCGAGTTCGCGGCGATCCAACGACAACCGTTGCACTCCTTGACCGGCGGTGCCTCCGGTCAACATCAACGTCGTCTCAGCCAAGCCGTAGCACGGATACAGCGCGCCGCTTGCGAACCCGAACGCAGCGAAGCGCTCGGAGAAGTCGCGCATGGTCTTGGCGCGAACGGGCTCGGCACCGACAAACGCCAGGCGCCAACGACTCAGATCGAGCGTCGGCTGTTCCTCGAGGGTGCCCGCGGCGATCGAGGTCAGACAATGCTGGTAGGCGAAGTTCGGTCCACCACTGGTGACGTGGTCATGTTCGGCGATCACGCGCAGCCAGCGCATTGGCCGCTGCAAGAAGCTCATCGGCGACATCAAGTAGCAAGGACGGCCCAGATAAATGGGCTGCAGGATGTTCCCGATGAGCCCCATGTCGTGGTAGTGCGGCAACCAGCCGACGACCGTCGTGTGCTCGCCATGCCCAAACGCAGATTCGATCACGCGCTGGTTGTCGATCACGTTGCCATGCTTGACGACGACGCCCTTGGGATTGCCCGTCGACCCGGACGTAAACTGCACGAACGCCGTCGAATCCTGCGGTGGAAGAGCGTCGGGCCGACACCGCAGGAACGCGTCCACAACGGCCGCGTCACCCAGCCAATCGAGGACCTGCATGCACTGCAGCACCTGCTGCGAAGTGCCCGCTTGCACGCAGCGCCCATACGAGGCCTGATCCACCAAGATGCAGGTAGCGCCCACTTTCTGGGCGACTTGCTGCAACCACTGCTGGTCCAGCGCCGTGCGCGGTGGCCGCATGGGCACGGCCGGTCGACCGGCAACCAAGCACCCGAGAAACGCGACAATGAACTCAAGGCCGGGTTCGAACAACAGCAACACGCAATCGCTAGCGGGCGCCCGCTCGCGGTTTCCTTCGCGCACCAAAGCCCCGCCAACGGCACCGGCCAAGCGATCGAGTTCGGCGAACGACAGATCTGCCAGCGACCCCTCCGGCCCGTGCAAGAACGAGAAGGCTCGCGAATCTCCATGGGCAAGCGCGTTCGTTCGCAGGCGCCGTACCATCGAATCCGCTGCAGGCGCTCGCTTAGTGATCGTTCTCATACCCATGCAACACCGCGCTAGGGCAAATACTGCGCCAAGCGGCTGGATCTTGCGCAACCTGGCTGGTAGCCGCCGTCGATCCGCTCGCAACCAGTGATTCAGGGCAGGCTGTTACGGCGAACCACCGCCGCGCCATCGGCGGATCAACGGTGAGCCGACAGCGAACTGACGGCATGTTGTCGGTCGGATCCGGTGATCGCAGCCCCGGCGCCCACACCGCCTTACCGAGGCAGCGGTTCCCTAGAGAAACGCCAGGATCGCTTCGTTGACAGCGCGCGCGTGGGTAAGCGGCGCATTGTGACGGGCGCCCGCGATGACCCGGGTGCGGACATCCGGCAACGACGCCGCAACGAGTTCGCAAACGCGCCGGAACGGCCCCCTCGTGCTCTCGCCGACGACCACCATCACCGGACAGGCGATCGCACGATAGCGGTCGGTCGGCACGCGCAACGACAACGACGCCTGGCTGTGCGCGGCCAACGTGCACGCCACGTTCGCGGTCATCCACTGGCGGATGCTGGGTGCGAGCTTGGACCAACTCGCGTCGCCCAGGATGTACTCGAACAAACAGCGTGCGGCCGCCTCATCGTCGCCGGCAGCCACGGCACGGTGGGCCGCTTCATAGGCCGAGGCGACCTCAGCGTAGGCCGGCGGATCCTGGTCGGCCAAGATGCCTGGCAACATGGGCTCGGCAACCACCAGCTTGCGCACTCGATCCGGATGCAGCAGCGCATACTCCAAGCAGATCGCGCCACCGCTCGAATGTCCGATCAGGTCAAATGGCCCGCGAATCTTGGTCGCCAGCTGCGCCAGCAACGCGACATCATCCGCATACGCATAGCCTTTGCCACCAAGGTCGCCCGCTTGCGGCGCAGGCAACCATGGCGGCGTTTGCCCATGCCCAAAAAGGTCCGGAGCGACAATCCGCGGTCGATCGCGCACGGCGACGATCTCGGCAGCCAACAGCTTCCAGTAGTTTCGATTCGCTCCGGCCCCATGAACGAGCACGAACGGCTCGCCGTCGGCTCGCCCGTCGTCCGCGTAGGCCACCGGCACTGAGTTGATATCGAATGTCTGCTTCATCGACGCGCGCAGTCTGTGATCATCGGCATCACCGCGAGGCTCTAAGCGTTCTTGGAATCGGTCCTGCGCCGACGACACAAGCCACGCGCCCCGCGTTGCGGCCTACCGAGGCGGCCAGGCACGATACCACGCGGGCTCGGCCTGGTTTCTCAAAGAGAGTCTTCGTTGCGCATGAGCGATTTGACGCGACGCACCTCCGTACCTCCAGAAGGTCTCAGGGGAAATCTCACGAGCGCCGCACACATTGCGCGTCTACGATCCGCCGCTCGCCAGACTGACAATCGCAACAAAACATTGCCCGCCGCCAGCTCCCCTTACATCGAACTCGGACCACGAGCGCACGGGCCTGCCATCGCAACCACAACCGACTTCGGCTTGCTGCTGTTGTTGTGGCTGCTGGTCTGCTGGTTGATCGGCGTGCACGGTAACTTTCCGATCAACGACGACTGGTCCTATGCGGTCACGGTGCAGCGCCTGCTAGACGAGGGCGCATTCCGCCCGACGGGCTGGACCTCGATGCCGCTACTGACGCACACGCTGTGGGGCGCCCTGTTCTGTCTGCCAAACGGCCACTCCGCCGAAGCCCTCAGAATGTCTACGTTGGCGATGGGCTACCTTGGCCTGATTGCGACCTACGGCCTGATGCGCGAAGTTGGCGCCGGACGTCGCCTCAGCCTGTTCGCGGCCAGCATCGTCGCGTGCAACCCGCTGTATGTTGCACTCGCGTTCACCTACATGACCGACTTGCCGTTCGTGGCGATGTCGGTCACCGCACTGTGGTTGTTTGCCCGCAGTTTGCGAACGAACTCACGAACCGCGGCAACAATCGCGACCGTCGTCATGGTGCTGGCGATCCTCAACCGGCAGCTCGGCTTGTTTGTCGGCATCGGTTTTGCCGCAGCGCTACTGCGGCGCGACGGCTGGTCCCTTGCGACGGCACTGCGCGCGGTTCTGCCACTGAGCATCGGGGTCGCGGTCCTCGTGACGTTTGAATGGTCGCTGCGCCAGGCGAACGTCATGCCGATCGAATACGCCGTCAAGACCGCCAAGTTAATGGCGGCGTTCGGCGAACCAGCCGTGCTGCTTCGTTCGATCGCGGAAGGCACCTTCCTGGGGCTCGCCTACGTCGGCCTGTTCACGCTGCCGATGTTGCTGATGCGCGACCGCCCGCGCAACCGCGTCGCCACCGCAGTCTCGCTGCTGACCCTTGCAACGATGACGGTCGCACTCATCAACAGCGGCCGCCTGATGCCGCTCGGCTTCAACGTGATGACGGCGGCAGGCATCGGGCCCGACACGCTCCGCGATGTCTACCTGCTCAAGGAGCCCAACCAACACAACATGCCGGTCGGGTTCTGGCTCGGTATCACCGCGTTGTCGCTGATCGGCGCAGCACACCTGGTCGCGCGACTCACGACGGAACTACACCGCATGTTCACTGCGGCAGCGGGGCCGGACATTGCCGTGCGCACGATGCTGCTGTTCGGAGCGGCAGCCTACAGCGCGCCAATCCTCTCCCAGACCCATATCGATCGCTACCTGTTGGTGTTCGTTCCGATTGTCGGCGCGCTGGTCATGATGCCCGACAAGAACGCGGCCTCGCCACCCCACATGGGCTCGCGTTCGATCGCCGCGACCGCCGCGTTCCTGCCGTTGATCCTGCTGGCCATCGTCGGCACGCACGACTGGATGGAACGCACCCGCACCCGCTGGCACGCGCTGGACTGGATCGAAAACGACCTGGGAATCGAGCCCACCAAGATCGACGGCGGCTTCGAATACAACGGCTCCCGCAACTACGACGAGACCTTCAAGCCCGTCACCGACCACAGCTGGTGGTGGGTTCACGACGCCGAATACATCATCGCGATGGGCCCGCTACCGGGCTACCGCGAGCTGCGCACCTTCGCGGTCAACAACTGGCTGCCACAGCCCAACGACAACATCGTCGTCCTGCAACGCGACAAGTAGGTACGGTGTTACTTCTGTGCCTGGCACCGTACCTACTACCAGTACTTCGTGCGAATCCACTGGGGCTGCCAACGATCCGCGGGCCAACGCTTGCCGGTCAGATCCATCTCGACGGGCAGTTGCTTGTCCGCGGTCCAGGCCAACCCATCGGCGCACTCGGTCTGGTAGCTGCGCATGCGAAGGCACAGCTGTTGGAATAGGGGCTGCAATGCGGCAGACTTGGACAGGTCGTGCAGTTCGTCGGGATCGGTCTTCAGGTTGAACAGCATGGTGCGGTCGATCTGGGGCAGACGAATCAACTTGTGGTCGCCGACGCGCAAGGCTCGCTGGGTCTTGGCGTAGAGCAACAGTAGTTCGTCGCGCCCCTTGCCCTCGCCGCGCAACACCGGCCACAGACTGCGGCCGTGCACCTCGGTGCCAGCGTCGACACCCGCCGACTCCAGGCAGGTAGCGGTCAGGTCGAACAGGTAGGCAAGCTGGTCGCGAGACTCGCCGGCCGGAACTCCCGGTCCCGCGATCACGCACGGCGAACGCATCGAGTGTTCGTACAGACTCTGCTTGCCGAGCAAGCCGTGGCTACCGAGCGCAAGCCCGTGATCGGCGGTGAATACGATCAACGTGTCGTCCTGCAAGCCGGCGTGCACAAGCGTCTCGATCACGCGCCCGACTTGGTCGTCGAGGTGGGCGACCAGCGCGCGGTATTCGACCAATTGATCGCGTAGCAGTTCTTTATCGCGCGGCCATCCGAGCAGGTTCTCGTCGCGCACGGTCATCGTCATCTTGCCCAGATTCAGACCGTGCTGGCCGCGGAAGTTCGCAGGCAACTCGGGGCGCGGTAGATCCTTCAGCTTGTCGAGCCACTGCTGCGGCGGATCGCGCGGATCGTGCGGCGACGTAAACGGCACATAGGCAAAGAACGGTTTGTCGGTGCCAGATGCCTTGTGGCGCTTCAAGAAGTCGATCACCGCGTCAGCGAAGTGCTCGCTCGAATGGCCGGCAGGCTTGCGCTTGTTGACGACCTCGCCGTCAACGACATCGCACAACGGCACCTGGAAGTGGTCACACATGCCGCCGCGGAAGACACCGCGCGCATTCGGGAACGAACGCGTCAACGCCTCGTCGCCGTTGTGCCACTTGCCGGTCGCGAACGTCTCATAGCCAGCACCGCGCAAATACTGCGGCAGCGTCTTGATGCCCTTCAGGTTGTCGGGCGCGTGCGTCAACATACGACCCGACATCAGCATCGCGCGCGACGGGGCGCAGACGGCGCCGTGGCGCGAGCCCATGCAGTAGACCTGGGTCAACTTGGTGCCGCGCGCGGCGAGCGCATCGATGTGCGGCGTATGCACATCCTTGCCGCCAAAGACGCCAACCGTGTCGGCCCGCAAGTCGTCGGCAAAGAAGAACAGGATGTTCGGTTGCTTTGGCTTCGACGCGGAGTCGTCTTGCGACACGACGCTGCCCAAACACAACGAACCAACCAACAAGCACAGCAATCGCATCATCATTGTTTCGTCTCCTTCGCCAATCGCGGCGCACTATGGCCACGGTCGCGAACATCTTTGAGCAAGGCACGAAGCTCCGCGACCACGCGCTGATTCTGGTCGGCGAGATTGACCTGCTGTCCAAGGTCCCGCTCCATGTCACACAGCACCACGTCTGCGCTGTTGGCCGGATACCGCGAAGCCAGCCACTTTGGCACGCGGCTGTGCGTGCCGTCTTTGTGGTCGATCAGCGACCACTTGCCGCGACGGATCGCCCATTTCTTGGCGAACGTGTTGTGCACCAAGAAGTCGCGCACCCGATCGACTTCCTCCAGCCACAACGGCATCAAGTCAAAGCTGTCCTCCGCCTGATCCGCCGGCAACTCAAACTCCACCAGGCGCGCCATCGTCGCCATCAAATCGACCTGCCCTACCAGTGCGTGATTGGTCTTCTGCGGGTCGACGACATCCGGCCAGCGCACGATCATCGGCACGCGGTGGCCGCCTTCCCAGACATCTCGCTTGACTCCGCGCAACTTGCCAGAACTGGCATGCTCGAACTTGCGCAGCCGTTCGTAGGCGTAGTGTTCCGGCCCATTGTCCGAGGTGAACACCACCAACGTATCGCCGGCCAACCCCGCCTCCTCGAGCGCCGCCAGCACCGCGCCAACGGTCGCATCGGTCTGCGCCACGAAGTCGCCGTATGGCCCGGCATCGCTACTACCAACATGCGAACCCGACGGCACGATTGGCGCGTGCGGTGACGTGAACGGCACGTAGAGGAAGAACGGTTGCTCCGCATCTTTCTGGGAGTGCACGTACGCAACAGCACGTTGGATCAACTCTGGCATCACCGCATCCAACCGCCAGCCTTCGGCCATCGGACCGGGCCGCCCTTCGTGGTTGCCTTCCGGGGGCGTCGGGCTCGCCACGTACGGAACCGTTGGCGCAGTCACCACATGGTCATTCTCAATCCACGTGTACGGTGGAAAGTTCGGCACGTCGTCGCCGAAGTAGTATTCGAAGCCGTGCGCCAACGGCCCGCCCGCAACGGGCTTGCTCCAGTCGAACTGGTCCGCCGTGAAGCCCTTGCCCTTTTGCGGCTTCGCCCCCTTCTGCTTGAGCGCGCTCCAATCCCAACCAAGATGCCATTTGCCAATGCACGCGGTGCGATACCCGCGCTGCTGCAGCATCTCCGGCATCGTCAAGCGATCATCGGCAAACACCGACGGCCCGAACGCCTGCACGATGCCGTGGAACTTGCGCCAGTGATGCCTTCCGGTCAGCAACGCGTAGCGCGACGGCGTGCAGATGCCCGACGAGCTGTGCGCGTCGGTGAAGCGCATGCCTTGGCTCGCAAGCCGGTCGAGGTGCGGGGTCGGGATCTTCGAATCCGGGTTGTAGCAACTAACGTCGCCGTAGCCGAGATCGTCGGCATAGAGAATGACGATGTTCGGCAGCCGCATGGTTCGCGACGGAATCGACGACGTCGGCGTTCCGCTGCACGCTGCTACAGCAAGGCCAAACACGAAGGGGTAGAGTGCGCGCACGACAACGAGCGTAGCGGCGGCGCGTGCCCGCTTCGACAACCCCGTTACTAGTTGCTGCCCGGCAGGTAGCTGTGTCGACTGCACACCCGCAACTCTCCTACATGGTCGCAAAGCGCACAATCACGGTGCTAGTCACCGCATGCTTGCTGGCGGTTCTCGTGATCAGCCTGCAATGGACCGAAACTCCGCCGGCTCCCCCGCCGGGCAGCACCGCCGACGCGCCACCGGGTGTGATGCCACCCGAACATACAGCGCCTCACCAGTCGGCGCCGCGAGTCAACACAACCCCGCTCGACGACGCACGCAATCGCGTCGCCGGCAGCGGCGTCGTGGTGCGCGGACTCATCCTCAACTTTGACGGCCCCAGAGCCTGGCTGGCCAGCCCGACCAAGATGCTCGGCTCTGCCGTGCGCGACGCGAACGGATCGTTCGAACACATTTGTGATGGACCGCTCACGAGCCTGGAACTTCGCGCCATCGCCACCAATGGTGCAGAACGTAAGCAGCTGTTCAGCCGCCCAAAAAGCGAAGCATGGTCGCGATGGGATCTCGGCGACATCGACATGGGCGGCGCGGAGGTCACGCTCGAGTTCACGCTTGAGTATGACCCCGACGTGATCCAGCGCATGCTTGCGTGCAACCAGACGCGGGCTTCGGTCACGGTCGTCGAGCCGAACGCGAAGTCCTCGAAGCTTGCCGTGGTCGAGTTCGACCTGACCGCACTTCCGAGTAGCAGGCGAAGTTCGATCACCAAGGAAGCCGTCGTAAGACCCGGTCAGCCCGGCGCGGACCTGCTCGTCACGTGGCAGTGCTTCTACGTGCACAACATTCTCACGCCATCGACCACGGCGCGTGACCGACAAACACTCGCCGGCGAACTCGGGCCACGTCGCACGTCGAGCCTGCACCTTGTGCCAGAACAAGAAGTCCGCGGTCAAGTGACCAACAAGCTTGGCGCGACATGCCCAGGCGTCTCCGTCGTGCTAACAACCCAGACGGGCGACTACCCGAAGAGGATGAGTGTCAGAACCAGCCCGGAAGGCAACTACAGCTTCCACGTGGCTCTCAACGCCACGGGAACCGTGGGGCTTGGCGGCACGATCCAATACACCACCGACGATCGGCAGCAGGTCCCGTTCGCCGCCGGCACGATCGCCAACCTGCGCATGCAGGTGACCACCGCGCAAGTACGCTTGGTGGACGCATCTGGCCAAGCGATCCACAACTACCGCATGCGCTCCATTCTCTCGGGCACCTTCGCGCCGTGGCAAGTTGCGGAGGCCATCCACCCAAACGGCATCACCCAGACTACCGTCGAACAACTCGCGATTGGGCGTTGGCTGTGCTTCGACGTCGGCGAGAAGCGCCGACAGATCTTCATGGTGCCGGCGAGCTGGCTCGACCCCGACGACCGAAGTGTGCGTGAGGTGAGCGTCACGCGCTTCGCTCCCTCCGCGACGATCCACGTCACGCGCGGCTCCGCGGATCCGATCTTCCGGGGCAAGTCGAGACTGCAGTTCGTTGGCAAGAACGAACTGGTGGGGCTGCAGTTCTCGATCCCTGCGCCGCCGGCCGGTGACTGGCTGATCGAAGACGTGCCAGTCGGCACCTTCGAGTACTCGCTCCACAAACTGCGCGAGATACCGATCGAGGGCGAGATCGTGGTCACCGCCGGCCGCCACGTCGCCCTGCACCTCACGCGCTAACGCCAGCGGCTCAGAGGTCCGAACGCTCGCGCCTCACGGTGTGAGCACTTCCCACGCGCACCACTGAGGCAACTTAGCGCGACGCCCGTACTGGGACTGCTACTTCGCCTGCCGCCAGCGATCGAGCGCCACGGCGGCAACGATGATCACGCCGGTCATGACTTCCTGAACCCAGTTGTCGAGGCGGACCTTGGTGCAACCGTTGTCGACGACGGTCATGATCAGTGCTCCGATCAGCGTGCCGCCGATCGCACCCTTGCCACCGGCCAGCGAAGCACCGCCAATGACGGCGGCGGCAATCGCCTTCAGTTCCAAACCCTGACCGGTTGTCGGATCGCCCATCTGCAGGTACGAAAGCTGCATTACCGCAGCGATGCCGGCACACGCGCAACCGAGCACGTAGACGCGCAGTTCGGTCTTCGGCAAGTTGACGCCGCACAAGCGGGCCGTTTCGCGACTCGACCCGAGCGCGACTACGTGGCGACCGAACACCGAACGGCGCAACAACAGCGAGGCCACGATCGCGACCACCAGCAAGACCCAGACGCCGGGCGGCAACAGGCCGCCGGGCTCCATCAAGCCACTGAGGGTTTCATTGGTTTCGAAGTAGATCGGCTGGTTGTCGCCGAGGCCCTTGGCGATGCCGCGCAGAGCCCCCCACAACCCGAGCGTCACGATGAACGGCGTCAGCGGCAGCGATTGCCGCAGGCGCACGCTGGCAAACCACACGCCGGTGCCGACGCCCGTGCCGAGCAATAGCGACCACAAGGCGCCCATGCCCGCCGTCAGCCAGACCACCAGGCCGCCTGCAACTCCGGCCAGCAGCACGCGCAGCAACGCGCCGATCACCAACGCGCCGATCAACCAACCGACCACGCAACCGGTCAAGACCGTCGCGCCAGCCGCCAGCCAGAAGCCGTGCCCGTCCTCCATCACCATCGAGCCGACCATCGCGGACAGTGCGATGTTGGCGCCGACCGACAAATCGATGCCGCCACTGACGATGATCCAGGTGGCTCCGACCGCAGCCGTGCCAACAACCGCAGTCTGCAGCAGCATCAACTCTTGGTTGGACCAACTGGTGAACGTGCCGCCAGCCCAAACGGCGAACAGCCCCCAAGTCACCAACAACCCGAGCAGCGGGCCAGCCTCACGCAATCCTGTCTTGCTCAAAAGTGCCGCGAGCTTCATGCAATTCCTTCAGCTTGCCGTCCCACCGTCATTTGGTTGAGCAGCGTGTGTTCGTCAAGTTCGGCAACCGGGCGAGCCGGCAGCACATCGCCACGGGCGACGACCGCAATGCGATCGGCCAACCCCAGCAACTCGGGTAGGTAGCTGGAGACCACCAGCACGGCTTTGTTGTGCTGATGCGCCAACTCGTCAATCAACTTGTAGATCTCGGCCTTGGCGCCAACATCGACGCCGCGGGTTGGCTCATCGAGTAGCAGCACGTCGCAGTCCGCGGCCAACAAACGCGCCAACGCGACCTTCTGTTGGTTGCCGCCGGACAGTTCCTGAATCGCCTGACCAGCATCGCGGAACTTGACGCCAACACGCTGCAACCACTCGCCGGCGTCGTGCTCGAGCTTCGCCCCAGACAGTACACCGCGGTTGGCTCGACCCGACAGGCACGGCAGCCACAAGTTCTCGGCCAACGACTGGTCCAGTGACAAACCTTCGTGCTTGCGGTCTTCACTCAGCAAGCCAATGCCCTGCTCCCAGCGTTCGCGCGGCGAGCGCCAACCGTCGTAGGCGAGCGCAGTGACTTCGCCCGACGCAACTTCGTCGAGGCCAAAGATGCAGCGCAGCAACTCGGTGCGCCCCGCGCCAACCAGCCCCGCGATGCCGAGCACTTCCCCGCGGCGCAACGTCAACGTCGCATCGACAGGCAAGCTGCGCCCGGCAAGACTTCGTAGCTGCAACGCAACGTCGCCTGGCTCGCAAGGCGAACGATGGTACAGCTGCTCGACGTTGCGGCCAACCATCGCGGCCACCAGACCGTCGTGGTCGATGTCCTTCATCGCACCCGTCGCCACGGTCTCGCCATCGCGCAACACGGTGTAGCGGTCGGCAACCGCGAACAACTCTTCGAACACGTGCGACACGTAGACCACGGCGACGCCCGTGCTCGCCAACTCGCGCATTCGCTTGAGCAACGGTCCGACGTCGGCCTGGGTCAGACTGGAGGTCGGTTCGTCGAGCACCAACACCCGCACATCCTGGGTCAACGCGCGCGCAATCTCGACCAGCTGCTTGTCCGCCGGCGGCAACGTCGCGACCAAGCGGTCGGGGTCGAGGTGTTCGCGGCCGACGCGCGCCAACGCCGTCAGCGATTGCGTACGCAAAGCTTTGCGGTCAACGAACAGTCCGCGCCTGGGCTCGCGGCCAAGGAACAGGTTCTCGGCGATGGTCAGATCCGGGGCCAACGCCAATTCTTGGTGGATGATCGCCAGGCCAGCAGCGCCGGCTTCCGACGGATCGGCCGGCATGTGCATCAAGCCGTCGATTTCCATCGAACCCGAGTCCGCCATGTGCACGCCGGCGAGCGCCTTCAACAGCGTCGACTTGCCGGCCCCGTTCTCGCCCACCAACGCATGAACCTCACCCGCGGCGACATCGAGATTGACGCCGGCGAGGGCATGGGTCGGGCCAAACCGCTTATGCAGCGCCCGCACACACAGGCGCGATGGCGCGACGGTCATTTGAGCAGCGCCGCGATCTCGGGGTCTTCCATGTTGGCCTTGGTCGCCAACACACAGCCCGTGTCGACCGTCTTTTCGACGGCCTTGCCATCGATCAACATTTTCAGATGCTCAACGGCGAGCTGGCCCATGCGGCGTGGGTTCTGGACGACGAGCGCGTGAATCTTGCCATCGCGCAGACCTTCCCGAAGCGGCTGGGTCACATCGAAGCCAACGAACTGCAACTTGCCAGTCATGCCGAGTTGATCGAGCGCGAGCATCATGCCGTTGGTCACCGGCTCACAGGGACAGAACACGCCGTCGGCCAACTTCAGGTCATCCGCCATGTTGAGCGCGGCGGTCTTCGCTTCGCCAATCGAAGCGCCGGCGTGGCGGTTGTCGACCAGGATCTCCAAGCCTGCTGCCCGCGCCACCTTCAAGAAGCCTTCTTCGCGCGCCGTCGTTGAGGCCGAACCAACCTGGTAGCGCAGCACCACGACCTTGCCCTTGTTGCCGAGCAAGCGCGCCATTTCCGTTCCGGCCAATTCGCCACTCTTACCGTTGTCGGTGGCAATGAAGCTGTCGAAGTCCTCGCCGACGGTGCCATCGAGCGCCGAGTCGAAGATCACGACCGGAATGCCCTTCGCCTTGGCACGCTTGACCTCAGGCACCAATGCCCGCGCGTCCAGCGGCGCGAGCGCAATGCCGGCGACGCCTTCGCCGATGAACTGCTGCACCAACTGCTTCTGCGTGGCGCGATCGTTCTCCGACAGCGGGCCCTTGAACATCATTTCGACGCCGGCCGTCGCGGCAGCCTCGGTGGCGCCGGCTTGCACCGCTTGCCAGAACACGTGGGTTGTGCCCTTTGGGATCACTACGATGCGCGCCTTGCCGGCATTCGAATCGGCGCCGCTACCCGTTGCGCCAGCGTCACCGCAGGCAGTTACCAGGAGGAACGACGAGAGCAACAGGACGTAGCGCGCCAAAGACATGGGGCGCGATGCTAGCGGCACAGGCCTCCGGAGCGAACTGCTTGCCAAGTTGCTGGTGAGATATGTGGGCTAGCTGCCTGCCAGCGTCAACACGATCAGCTGCGGCCGACAGAACAAGCGAACCCGCGGCGCATGCCCGCATTCGAGCCCGACGCCGCGACTGCAGCACAGCCACGCCTTGCCGTGCGCAAACACCCCACCACCGCCGAGCCAACGCGGCACGGCGGAGAAGATCACCGGTGGTCCGAAGCCCGGGACCTGCAGCTGGCCGCCGTGGGTATGGCCCGCGACGAATAGTGCGTCCGGGTCAAGGCTATCGCGCACGACACTCAGCATGAAGTCCGGAGCGTGGCCCATGACGATCGGAAAGCGATCTCCACGCAGTGACGCGACGACCGAACGATCGACGAACTTGGCGCGCGATCGCAGCCGCGACAAGCCAGTGATATCAATCGGGACGCCGGGCACCGAGATCCGGTCGTCGATGAGCACCTGCACCTTGGTGCCGGCAAAGACGCGCTCGACGCCGCCGGCGGACTGATCCACATCCCCGTCGACGGCATACATACCAAGCGGCGCATCGATACGGCGCAGTTGTTCGTGAAACAACGGCAGCAACGGCGCCAGTTTTTCTTCGCGAACCTGCAAGTAATCGCCGAGGAACAGCACGATGTCAGGCTTGCTCGCCACCAGTTCGTCGAACGCATGGATCTCGTGCGCGCCAATCCGGTCCGTCTGCAAATCGGCGACGCACGCCACCACCAACGGCTTGGCCAATGCCCGCAACCTCGGACTTGTCACCGTGGCGTGCGTCACCTGCAAACGGCGCGGTTCGACTTCCTTGGCGAACACATAGACCGCTTCGCCCGCGACGAACGTGAGCAGCCACAACAGACTCAGTAGAGGCGCGTGCGGTCGCAGCCGGATCGCGCGCACGGCCACCACGGGCAGTACGACGCAGAAGATCGCATGCGTCAGGCCGCGCAACATCGCGAAGCCGCCGAATACGCGCATCGAAGTTCCGGCAATAGCCAGCATGCAACCGGCGAACGCCAGCAACTGCAGCCACTCGAGCCAACGACTGCGAAATCGAACCCGCCACGCCAGAACAACACCCAGAACGAGCCCGACCACATCGAACACGCTGCACAGAACCAGAACCACCACGGCCGCAGTATGCACGTGATGTCGTGCAGATGACTGGAGCAATCCTTGCCCGACAGGCGGTCTGGCCCAACAATCCTCGCGTGCGCATTGATGCTCATCAGCACTTCTGGCGATATGACCCCGCCGCCTACTCGTGGATTGATTCGCGCATGCAGCGCATTGCCCGCGATTTCCTGCCCGATGACCTGCAGCCGCACCTCAAGGCTTGCGGCCTCGACGGTTCGATCGCCGTGCAAGCACGCTCCAGCCTTGAAGAGACCAGGTTTCTGGTCGAACTCGCGCAAAACAACGACTGCGTCAAGGCCGTCGTCGGCTGGGCCGACCTCTGTGCCGACAACCTCGACGATGTGCTCGACGAACTGTGCCAAGACAGGCAACTGCGCGGCCTGCGCCACATCGTGCAGGACGAGCCCGATGACCAGTTCTTGCTGCGCAACGACTTCCAAGACGGTGTACGCAAACTCGCGGACCGCAACCTGGTCTACGACGTGCTGATCTACCCGCGGCAACTCGACGCCGCGGTGTCGTTCGTCGCTGCGCTGCCCGACCAACCGTTCGTGCTCGATCACCTGGCCAAGCCCGACATCAAGAACCAGGACAAGAATGCCTGGCAGCTCGGCTTCGACGGCATGGCGCAGTTTGAGCAGGTGAGCTGCAAAGTTTCCGGCATGGTCACCGAAGCCAAATGGAACGAATGGCAGCCGGATGACTTCCGCCACTACCTCGATTCGGCGCTCGAAGCGTTCGGTCCGGATCGCCTGCTGTTCGGCTCGGACTGGCCGGTGTGCCTACTCGCGGCCGACGACTACCAAAACGTCTACCAACTGGTCGCCGACTGGGCCAAGGCGTTGAGTGACAGCGAACAGCAGCAGCTGTTCGGCGCCAACGCGGCCCGCATCTACGGAATCACCAACTAAGCATGAGCAACACGTATCTGGTTACTGGCGCGATGGGCTGCATCGGCGCATGGGTCGTCAAGCAACTCGCCGAACGCGGCGACACTCCCGTCGTCTTCGACATCGGCGGCGACGCCCGTCGCATCAAGGACATCCTCGATGAAGGCACGTTCGCCCGCGTCAAGTTCGTCACCGGCGACATCACCGACCTGGAAGCAACCAAGAAGTGCGTCGCCGATGCCGCACCAAAGGCGATCATCCACCTCGCCGGCCTGCAGGTGCCGTTCTGCAAGGCGGATCCCGCACTCGGCGCCCGCGTCAATGTGCTCGGCACGATCCACGTGTTTGAAGCGGCCATCGCCGCCAACGTCGAACGGGTGGTCTACGCCAGCAGCGCGGCGGTGTTTGGTCCCGGCGAAGACGGGGCTGCTGCGCCCGACGAAAACACCCAGTGCGAACCGACCACGCACTACGGCGTCTACAAGCGAGCCAACGAAGGTACCGCGCGGATCTACTGGCAAGACAACCAGATGCCTAGCGTTGGCCTGCGCCCGTTAACGGTCTACGGTGTCGGTCGCGACCAAGGCCTGACATCTGGCCCGACCACTGCAATGAAGGCCGCCGTGCTCGGCAAGCCGCACGCGATTGGCTTCACCGGTTCGACCGATTTCAACTACGTCGGCGACACGGCCGCCATGTTCATCGCCTGCGCCGACAGCGACCCGGCCAGCGGCAAGGGCGCGCACGTCTACAACTTGCACGGCGCGACCGTTGCGGTGTCGGACATCATCGCCACGATCGAAACCCTGCACCCGAGCGCTGCCGGCACACTGACTCAGAACGGCCCCGAACTGCCGATTCCGCCGCAGCTCGACGGCAGCGCGATCCATCGCGACTTCCCGGGCCTTCCCGATACGTCGTTGCAGGATGGCATTGGCGAAACGTTGCAGCGCTTCGGCAAGCTGCATGCTGACGGCCAACTCGACAGGCGCGATCTGCCCAAGGGCTAGTTGCGCTCGCTGGTGCCACGAAGGCGCCGCGGTGTTGCCGCCTTCAGACGTCGCTGCGAAGCACAATCTGGATTCGCCCACAAACCGCAAAGAGCCACGCCGGCAGCATCCGCCAGACAATGCAATCGGCATATCCAGCCGAGCAACGTTGCGGCTAGACTGCCGCACAATGATGCGCGCCTGTGCAATCACGGCCCCTGGCCGGCTCGAACTGATCGACGTGAAGTCGCCCGATCTAGGGCCACACGACGTGCGAATCCAACCCGCAGCCGTCGGCGTCTGTGGCACGGACTTCCACATCTACAGCGGCGAATCCAACTTCCACTGCGATGAGAACGGGCAGGCGATCCCGCTCGAGCAAGCACCGCAGATTCTGGGCCACGAGATCACGGGCACGATCATCGAGCGCGGCAACGCCGTGTACGACCTCGACATCGGTGCCCGCGTGGTCATCGATCAGGGCCGCAATTGCCGCAGCGAACGGCGCGAGCCGGCGTGCGAATACTGTGCAAGTGGCCACTCGCACCAATGCGAGTTCTTCGAAGAGCACGGCATCACAGGTCTGGCCGGCGGCTTCGCCGAAGAGCTCGTGACCCCGGCGCTCAATGTGATTGCGATCGAGTCCGACGCGTCGTTTGCTAAAGCCGTCATGACCGAACCGATTGCATGTGTCCTGCACTGCACGGACTTCGGCGTGCGCAGCAGCGGCCGGTATCGCTTGGCCCCGAATGCCGGCACCAACGAACGGGTGCGCACCGCGGTAGTGCTCGGCGCCGGCCCGGCCGGTCTGTTGTTTGTGCAGATCTTGCGCACCCGCTACGCGTTTGATGGCCCGATCGTTGTCAGTGACCCGAGCGCCAAGAAGCGCGCCCTCGCCACGTCATTCGGCGCCATCGCGGTCGCGCCAGAACAACTGCAAGCAACCGTCATGGATCAGTCCAACGGGCGCCGTGCCGAGCTGCTGATCGAAGCGACCGGCAGCGGCCCGGTGTTCGCAGCCATCCCCAACCTGATTCGAAAGCAAGCGACCGTGCTGCTCTACGGCGTCGGCCACGGCGGCGCGTCGCTCGAACTACTCAACCCGCTGCAATGGCGCGAAGCGGTGTTGGTCACCTCTGTCGGCGCAAGTGGTGGCTTCGATGATGATGGCCGCCCGAGCATCTACCGCGACGCCTTGCGCATGCTCGAACGAGGCGACATCCGAGTCGACGGATTGCTAACCCACCAGTATGCCGGCCTCGCCCATATCCCCAACGCGTTCTCTGGCGCCCACACCGACCGCGACTACGTCAAAGGCATCGCGGTGCTGTCATGAGTAGCAACTCCCCCATCAGCCGCAACGTATCGCTGTTCGCGACGTGCCTCGGCGATCAGCTGAGCCCCGACGCTGTGCACGCAACCGTCACCGTGCTCGAACGCGCCGGCTGCAAGGTCACCTTTGACCCGCGCCAAACATGCTGTGGCCAGCCCGCGTTCAACTCCGGCTACTGGCAAGAAGCACGCGAAGTCGCTCGCCACTTCCTCGACGTATTCGCAGACGCCGAAGTCATCGTTGCCCCGTCGGGATCCTGCGTTGCGATGGTGCATCGCTTCGTCGATCTCTTCCGTGATGACGCGGTGCTACTGCCGCGTGCCGAGGCAATGGCGCACAAAACGTTTGAACTATCGAGCTACCTGGTCGGACAACTCGGCGTCACCGATCTCGGCGCCAAACTCGACGCCCGCGTCGGCTGGCACGACGCCTGCCACGGGATGCGCGAACTGGGCGTAAAGCAACAGCCACGACAACTGCTGGCGCACGTCGAAGGCCTCGAACTGGTTGAACTGAAGACCTGCGAATCGTGCTGCGGCTTCGGCGGCACGTTCTCCGTCAAGCTGCCGGAAGTATCCACGGCGATGGTCGACCACAAACTCGACGAGCTGCAGATGACCCCGATCGATGTGCTCGGCGCCATCGACAGTTCATGCCTGATGCAGATCCGCGGCCGGCTCGATCGGCGCGGCTTCCCGGTGCGCACCATGCATCTCGCGGAGATCCTGGCTTCGCGATGAATCGTCCCTCACAGAGTTCCCCAGAGAGCCGCAAGGCGAACGCCTTCCACACGCAGGCGAAGCATGCGCTCAACGACGCAACGCTCAAGAAGGCGCTGCGCAACGCGACCGATCTGTTCGCCGAACGTCGCACGGCAGCGATCGACTCGGTTCCCGATTGGCAGGCCTTGCGCGAGCAAGCCCGCCTCGTCAAGGATGCGACGGTTGCCCGACTCGATCACTACATCGAGCAGTTCGCCGACAACGCCGAGAAAGCCGGCGCAACCGTGCACTGGGCTCGCGATGCCAAGGAGGCGTGCACGATCGTCACCAAGATCGCCGAGGACAACCAAGCGACGCGACTGGTCAAGTCGAAGAGCATGGCGACCGAAGAGATCCACCTCAACAAGGCGCTCGCCAAAGGCGCCCGCGAGCCAGTCGAAACGGACCTCGGCGAGTGGATCATCCAGCTCGCTGGCGAGACTCCTTCGCACATCATCGTGCCCGCGATCCACATGACGCGCGAAGCGATCGGCGAACTGTTCGTCGACAAGCTGGGCATCCCACCGAGCAGTGACCCCAAGACGCTGTGCAAGCACGCCCGCGAGCGACTGCGCAATCACTTCGCGCAAGCGGACCTCGGCATCAGCGGCGTCAACTTCGGCGTCGCCGACACGGGTTCGATCCTGATCCTCGAGAACGAGGGCAACGTGCGCATGACGACGACGATGCCCAAGGTGCATGTCGCAGTCATGGGAATCGAGCGGGTGATTCCGAGGTTCGCCGATCTCGAAGTGTTCTTGCGCCTGCTGCCGCGATCCGGCACCGGCCAGCACCTGACGACCTACCAGAGCATCCTGACCGGCACCGACAACGACGCGTACGGCCAGGGCCCCGAGCAGGTGCACATCGTATTGCTCGACAATGGCCGATCGAAAATCGCCATCGATGAGAAGATGCGCGAGACGCTGGCCTGCATCCGGTGCGGCGCCTGCCTCAACGCGTGCCCTGTCTACCAGACCATTGGCGGCCACGCGTATGGCTCGGTCTATCCCGGCCCGATCGGTGCCATCTTGACGCCGCAGCTGGCCGGCATGCACGAAGCGAAGCCGTTGCCGTTCGCCTCGAGTTTGTGTGGCGCCTGCAAGGATGTGTGTCCGGTCAAGATCGACATTCCGAGCCTGCTACTCGAACTGCGCCAACGTGCGGTCGAAGGCACCGCGACCGAACCAGCCGCCAAGCGCACGTGGTTCGAAGCCATGACCTGGCGCATGTGGTCGTGGTTTGTGCGCGGGCCCAAGCGGTTCCGCTTTGCGTCGGCAATGGCACGCTTTGGTCAACGCATTCCCATCGTGCATCGCTTGCTGCCGCCGATGGCCGCATGGCATTCGACCCGCGAACTTCCGCGCCTTGCGAAACGCAGCTTCCGCGACACCTACAAGGGCCAAGCGAAATGACCTCCGCCCGCGAACAAATCCTCGGCACGCTGCGCAGCCAGCCAGGCCTCAAGGTGCCGCCGCTGCCCGACGTGATGACGTCGGCTAGCTCAAGCACGGCATCCGAAGGCGAACGCCGTGCAACGTTCACCGCGATCCTCGCCAAGTTGGGCGCGCCGGTCGATGTCGTCAGTGACATGTCCGCAGCAGCGACCCGCATCACCGAAGTGCTGGCGATGCACGACGCGACATCGCTGGCCCTCAGCGACGCCGACGACGTGCTCGCGATCGCGGAGGCGCTACCGACCAGCATTGAGCGCATTCCCCACGATGGCCCGCGCGAGTCCTTGCTGCGCAGTCACGCTGGCTTGAGCACCGCGCAGTGGGCCGTCGCCGAAACCGGCACCCTGGCGCTGGTTTCACGGCACGAGCGCCATCGCCTGGCAACCCTGCTGCCCGATCTGCACATCGCGCTGGTCCCTGCATCCCGATTGCTTGCTACCCTCGGGGATGCGTTCCTGCGGCTAGGCCCACAGTGCTCCTCCGCGGCACCTGTGGGCGCACCCGACGCCGCCACCATCACGTTCGTCACTGGCCCGTCGCGAACCGCCGACATCGAACTGGAATTGGTCGTCGGCGTGCACGGCCCCAAGGCTTTGCACGTCGTGATCGTCGCAGACGCGTGAAGCGGCAGCGGCAGCGGCAATGTCAGAAGCGGCGTAGCCAGAAGCAACGCCCCCTGAAGCTGCGCCGCTGCCCCGGTGCAACTGCCGGATCGAGCGATTCTTAGTTGCCTGACTGCGAGAAACCGGTTCCGCTGGTCGCCCCAATCGGAGCATCCAGCTTGAAACTCGTCGCCTTCTCAACGTCTTCTTCCGCCGCCCCCCGTCCCGGCGCTCTGCTCGATGAGCAGACCGTGCTCGACTTCACCCACGACGCAGCTGGCCTGCCGAAGCTCGCCAACGATCTTGACGCGTGCGACCTGAGCCACCCGTTCTTGGCAGCGGCGCGCGACCTCGTCGCCAAAGCCGCGGACCAAGCCGAGCGCTCGCGCCTGCAACAGGCCGGCGCGCTGCTCGCGCGCGCCGACGTTTCGTTGCATGCTCCGGTGCCGCGTCCGGGCAAGATCATCTGCATCGGGCTGAACTACCGCGACCATGCCGAAGAGCAGGGCGCCGAACTTCCGACGGCACCATTGGTGTTCAACAAGTTCTCGAACTGCGTGCTCGCCCCCGGCGGCACCATCGTGATCCCACCGGGCAGCACCGAAACGGACTTCGAAGCAGAGCTCGGGGTCGTCATCGGCAAGCGCGCATCGCACGTCCGCAAGGCCGACGCGATGGACTACGTGCTCGGCTACTGCAACTTCCACGACGTCTCGGCGCGCGACTTCCAATTCGCCGACGGTCAATGGACCCGCGGCAAGGCGTGCGACACGTTCGCGCCGTTCGGCGAGTTCATCGCAACCACCGACGACATCCCCAACCCGCACACGCTCGGCATCCGCCTGCGCCTCAACGGCAAGACGATGCAAGACTCGAACACCAATCAACTGCTGTTCGATGTGCCAACCCTGGTCGAATACCTCAGCACCTACATCGCCCTTGAGCCGGGCGACGTAATCGCAACCGGCACGCCCCCCGGCGTCGGCTTCGCCCGCAAGCCGCCGATCTACATGGCCCACGGCGACGTCGTCGAAGTCGAAATCGACGGCCTAGGCATCCTCAAGAACAACGTCATCGCCGCCGACGCCTAACCATCGCCGACGTTGTTAGTACTGTGCCTGGCACAGTACTAACTAGAAGAGGGGGTTGGTGGCGTCGCCGAAGGATTTGGCTTCGATGCCCATTCGGTGGAGCATGGTCAGCCATAGGCGGCACAGGGGTGTGTCCTTGCGGGAACGCAGGATGTGGCCGGCGGCGGCATCGCCGCAGGCGCCACCGGCGAGCAAGACTGGCAGGTTGTGTGGCGAGTGCCGGTTGCCATCGCTCATCGCCGCCGCCATGACTAGCATCGAATGATCTAGTAGGGTGCCTTCGCCTTCTTCGACGGCCTCTAGGCGGTCGAGTAGCGAGGCGAACTGGGCGACGTGCCAGCGGTTGATTCGGCGGTAGGGTTCCTGCTTCTCCGGTTTGCCTTCGTGGTGCGAGAAGCTGTGGAAATTGCCGGCGCAGCCTTCGATGAATGAGAAGTTGCGACCGGAGACTTCGTTGCCGGTCAAGAATGTTGCGATGCGCGTCGCGTCGATGCGAAACGCCATGGTGATCAAGTCGAGCATCAGCGACATGTGCGTGCGGTAGTCACGTGGCACGCCGGACTCCGGGCGCTGGTTCTCTTGCAGCACCGGTGCACCGTTGGCGGCCTGCTCCTTGGCAACGGCTTCGAGGCGTCGCTCGAGCGACCGCACCGACTCCTCGTATTCGTCGAGCTTGTTGCGATCCCGTGCCCCGAGTCGCGCCGACAAGCGCTTGGCATCGCGGCGCACTGCATCTAGAACGCTCTGTCTCGCCGGATCCGTCGCGGCCGCGCTGCGACGGAACATGCGGTCGAACACGTTGGCGGGCACGATCTCCTTCAGCATCGGACGATCGACGGCACTCCACGAGATGTGGCCGCCGTAGACCGACGAGTAGCCCATGTCCTCAACTGGATAGATCGGATCGCAACCCAGTTCGAGCGACGGCAACAGCGTCTTGTGGCCAATGGCCTTGGCTGCGACCTGGTCGAACGAGATGCCGTTGAGTAGATCGCGCCCGCCCGTGCGACGGATCTTCTTGCCGGTCAGAAGCGGCGCGACCTTCGCGTAATGGCCGTCGCCTTCAAAACTCTGACGGTTGGCCAGCCCAGTCAAGATCGAAACCTGGCGGTTGCGCGCCGCAAGTGGCTCGAGCGTGAACGATGGCTGCCACCCCGACATCTTTGCGTCCGGATCCTCCTTGCGAGTCGGCTTGGTCGGATGCCACGCCGACGGCAACATGCCATTCGGCGTGACCATGATCGCCATGCGTACTGGTGGTTGCCGATGTTCCAGCGGCAGATGCACCATCAGGCTCTCCAGCCATGGCAACGCGAACGTCACCCCGGCGCCCCGCAAGAATGCACGCCGCCCGATCATGCCTACAGTCATCGTTGCTCCCTCTCCTGCCCACCAATGGCCTTCGCGTTTTCGGACTTCGCCGCTGGATCACGCATGCGAAACAACGGCGACGAAACGACCGCCGTCAACAACACCGAGAACCGATCGCCGCCAGCCCGCGTCGCGGCAACGATCCTCTGCAACTCCGGCTCGTCGGCCAGGCCAATCTCGCGGCCGACACCGAACACCAACAGGTTCTTGGCCATGGCCCGCACGAAGTCATCCGCTCGCGCGAGCAACTCCTTCTTGAGTTCCACTGGTCCTCGCAGCTCCGTGCCGTCTGGCAAGGTCGCAACGGTATCGATCGCTTGCCCGTGCAGTTCGTCACGCCAGCGCCCCACGACATCGTAGTTCTCCAACGCGAAGCCCAATGCATCCATGGTCGCATGGCAGCCGGCACAGCGGCTCGATTCGCGATGCTTCTCAAGTCGCTGACGAAGCGTCAATTTGCCAACCGGCTTGTCGTCCTTGGGCAACTCACCAGCATCTGGCGGTGGCGGCGGTGGCGGGGAGTCGAGCAGCTTGTCGAGGATCCACTTGCCACGCTTGACCGGACTGGTACGCAACGGAAACGAGGACGTCATCAGCATCACACCCATGCCGAGCACCCCGCCGCGCCGGGAGTCGGGAAGCTTCACGCGATGGAAGCCCTTCTCTACCTTCGGCAACCCGTAGTGACTAGCGAGCACTGGGTTGACGAACGTGTAGTCCGAATCCAACAACTCGAGCACGCTGCGATCCTGGCGCACCATGGCGGCGAAGTAGTGCAGTGCTTCCTGCAAGAACGACGGCCGCAGCTGCCGATTCCAGATCTGCTTGTAGCGACGAAAGTCAGCCGTGGCCGTCAACACCTCGCCCAGGCCAAGCCACTGCGCGACGAAGTCGTCGGCGAGACGGCGGCCATCGTGGGCTCGCGACAAGCGCCGTGCTTGCGCGGCCAGAATTTCCGGGTCGAGCAATGCGCCGCTGTCTGCCACCTTGCGCAGCTCGCCGTCGGGAGTGGACGACGTCAGCATGTAGGACAGTCGCACTGCCAGTTCATGCGCCGACAACTTCGCCGGCGCATCGTGGGCACCAAACTCGGCACGCATCAAGAACGATGGCGAGATCAACACCGAACGCAACGCAGCATGACGCACCTGTTGCTCGGTCAAGCCAGCCTTGCGCAACGCCGCGGCATCGGCAACCCGCTCGCGAACTTCGTCGCTAGTCACCGGACGTCGGAAGGCGCGTTCCAGCAATGGTGGCAGGGTGGTCGCCAGTGGCTTCCCGTCCGGCAAGACCTGCGCCGCACGCGCGTCGGCAAACACGGCCGTCGCCACCTCGGCCGCGGCATCGTGGTACTTCTCGAACAGCAACGGCGACATGTTTTGCACATCACCCTGACCATCAAACCCGTGTGCCGGCGAATCCTTGGGCAACAAGTCGTTGGCATGCCAGGCGATGCCGAACAGATCGCGCACCGTGTGTTCGTATTGGCGCCGAGTCAACCGACGAACCGTGGCAACCCGATCCCCCGGTTGCACTGGCGCGAGTTGCGACAGCAAGGCAGCGAGTTCGCGGCGGTCGACGGCACTCGGCTGCTCTTCGTCGGGTGGCGGCATCGTGCGCGCCCGCAAACGCTGCACGACCAGAGTCAATTGCGCGACGTAGTCGGCGTCCTTTGCAACCTGGCGATCGAACAAGACCGAGATGTCGAAGTCGCCGTCCACGTCCTCGCCATCTGATTCGCTACTCGTGTGGCAGCCGCCGCAATGGCGCTCGACCAGATCCGGCACGCGCACGCCAGCCTGCGCCAGCGGCGCACCGGGCTGTGTTCCGGGCAGTGTTCCGTGCGCTGTTCCGGGCAGCGTAGCGGTAGCCGGAACCCCAGACTGCGCCCAGATCGACGAGGCCAACAAGCATGCAAGAACCAGGGGAGTGCACCGCACACCGCGCATGCTAGCCCAGAGTTCGCCGGGCACGAGGCAACAAGCATGTCGCGAATGTGAAGCACCGCGCGATCGCTCCCTTGCAGCGCCACTGCCAGTGACTGCTCAGGACTTCCCAAAGCCTCGCGGGTCACGTAAAGCGGAGGCCATGTTGCGGCACTTGACCCTCGGTTTGCTGACGTTGTCCTTCGCGATTGCCCACGCCCGGGCGCAAGAACCTGAAGCTGGCCAGCCGGATCCCGGGGTCGAACTGCGCGCCTGGCTCAACGAATACAAGAACGGCGCGATCCGCTTCCAGAAGCAAGGCAAGACCGACACCGACGCGATCGCGTTGCTTGAGCAGCACATGGCGGCGGTCGCGCAACGCAACACGTTCTCCGACGCGCAACTGTTGTTCGATCTCGCGGTGGTGCAACCGCAAGCCTCAGGCGCCAAGACCTCGATGGAGGCCGTCGACTTCCAGCGCGAAATGCAGCCGTGGCGGGTGCACAGCATGGCGCAGGCGCACCTGCGCACGATGACCGAGCGAAACGTCTTGCCTTGGTTGCTCAAGAAGCTGAGTGCCAAGGGCATTCGGGCCAACGTCGAAAACGACGACCAGGTGGATGCGATCGCGGTGCTTCGCATTCTCGCCGGCCACCCCAGCCTCGAGGCGAAGCTTGAGTTGATGAAGGCGTGCGGTTCGATGCCAAACGAACTGCGCGTGCACGCGGTCAACTCGATGGCGCGCGACGCCGAACTCGACCTGGTGCCGACCTTGATCGGATTGCTGCGCGATCGCGAAGCCAACATCCGCATCGCGGCAGCGAACGCGATCGGCACCGCGATGCAGCCGCACGTCGACGAAACCGAGGGCAAGAACCCGACCGGGGACCTGCTCAAGAAGCGCGACCAAGTGATCAAGCAACTCGGACGGTTGCTGGTCAGCGACAAGATCTGGCAGGTGCGCAGCGCCGCCGCGTTCTCGCTGGCAACGATGCGATGCAAAGCCGTCATCCCGGTTCTGATCAAGGGCCTCGATGCCGAGCTGAAGCGCAAGAAGGACCCATGGGCAATGGATGTGCGGTTGCACAAGATCCTTGAAGGCCTGACCGGCCAGAACGTCGCGCGCGGCGGCATCACGCCGTGGAAGATGTTCTGGAAGCAGGAAGGCGCCTCGTTCACGGTGCGGCCCAAGCCCCGGCCTGGGCAGGAGCAGCAGAAGGACGACCGCTACAAGAAGTTCTTTGACCTGACCATCGAGTCGGACCGCGTCTTGTTCGTGCTCGACTTCAGCGGCTCGATGGCAGAGCCCATGGAGATCAAGGCCACCGGCACAACAGCGGGCGGCGCAGCCGGCACCAAAACCACCAAGGCCGAACTGGTCGTCAAGGAACTGAAGAAGCTGGTCATGTCGCTGCCCGACGGCGCGCTCTGCAACTTCGTCGTGTTCAGCAACGACGTGCGCATCTGGCGTTCGGAAGGCAATCGCCCGGCGTTGATCAAACTCGACGACGAATCACGCGATGATCTGCTCGGCAACTTCCTCGACGGCCTGCGCCCCAACGGCCCGACCAACCTCTACGACGCGCTGCAAGCGGCACTCGGATTCGGTGGCCGCGGCCTCTACGACAAATACTACGGCGCCGGGTTTGACACGCTCTACGTGATCACCGATGGCGCGCCGACGGCAGGGCCTGTGACCGACAAGCTCGAGATTCGCAAGCGCGTGCGTGAAGCCAACCAGCTGCGCAAGATCGCGATTCACTGCATCACGTTTGGCGACCAGAACGACACCGATTTCCTCGGCCCGTTGGCCGAAGAGAACGGCGGCCGCCACATTCATATTGAGTAGCGGCAGATCAATTCACCGCAGATCGAGCTGGGGCGACTACCTCTGCCTGCGCTTCTTGTCCTTCTTGGTCTTCTTGCTGCGCTCGATCGGGTTCTTCTTCAGCCAGGCCTTCGCTTCCTTGACTGTGCTGAAACGCTGACCCGTGATCGCAAACAGGGCGTCCTTGACCTTGCCCTTCCAAACCGCCCATGCATGCCAGCGCGCCTTCCAGTATTCGGCGGGTGGATTGTTGGCGATGTCGACATTGGCCGGGATCGGCTCCTCAAGGTTGCGCAGCAACATCGGGATCGCCTGCACTTCCTTGTGCTTCTTGACCAGGTCGAGCACGGCTTCATGCACCGGAATGCGCTCGTTATCATAGTCCGACTCGAGCACCTCCTTGATCGGATCCCAGTCGCCTGCGTCGTAACCGGTCTGGCTCAACGCCTTGACCAGTCCCGCTTCGACTTGCGGGTTCGCCGTCAAACTCAGGTTCTTCAACAGCTTGAGGATCGCCGGCTTGGCGCGGTCTTTCGGCTGGTCACCGAGCATCGCGACGGCCTGCTTCTTCAGCACGATCGACGAGTCCGTCTCGATGAACTGCTGTAGCGGCTTGATCAGGCGCAAACTGATCCCTCCGTTGAGCGAGTCGAGCGCCTGCTTGCGAACCATCATGCTAACCTTCTTTGGCTTCAGCGTCTTCTCGAACGCCTTGACCTTGTTGCGGGCCAACTTGTCCGGCCAGGTCTCAAGCTTCTTGCTCGAAGTGCTAGACGCAGACTTCGCTTCCTGACCTTGGCCGACCTTCGGCGCCGGATCCTGACAGAACAACACACCAACGAGGGCAATCGCGAGCATGCCCAACAGGATACCGCGCGGCTACCGGATGTGGACCAGGACTCGGCGGTTGCTGCCGCGGCGACGATGTTCCCACAGGTAGACGCCCTGCCACGTGCCAAGCGCGAGCCGCCCGCTGAGGATCGGAACGGCCAGGCTGGTCTGGGTCAGCGCCGATCGCACGTGCGCCGGCATGTCATCTGGGCCTTCCGCCGTATGGGTCCACAGGGCATCGCCTTCGGGGACCAATCGACGAAAGAACGCCTCGAGATCACGGCAGACATCCGGGTCGGCGTTCTCCTGGATCACCAGACTTGCGGACGTGTGCTGCACGAACAGGGTGCACAAGCCATCCGCCACACCGGATTCGGCGACGTGCCGGGCCACTTCACGGGTGATTTCTGTTAGCCCGCGCCCAGAGGTCGCAACCGCCAAGGTGGTCGTGGCCATATCAGACCAACAGCACGGGGAACGAACTCGCGAGCACCAGGCGGCGCGCCCGCTGCGCCTCTTCACTGCGCGCATCGGGGTCGCGCCCGACCACAAGCAACCCCAAGCGCTCCTCGTTCTCTTCGAGTGCCAACTCGACGGTGTCGCCGAGCGCGAAGTGCACCCTCGGCGTGATGTCCCAATCGCCGGCGTGGCGTTGCAACTCGGCGGTCAACGCCGCCGCCCGCGCCGTTGCCAGCCCGGACAGCACTTCCGGTGACAGGTCCCCAGGATCGAGGTTTCGCGCCAACAGTTCTTCGTCGCGCAACCGGCTGTGCGGATCGACGGTCGACAGCAGCAGGATCTCGCCACCGTCCTTGGCGAATGCCAACGCCAACGCGGTCGCCTGCACCTTGCGGTGGCGATCGATCTGCAACGCGACGAGCGGATGCATGATCGTGTGCTCGGGGTCATCGACGGGCGCACGAACGATACAGACCGCCGCCTTGCTCTTGGCCAGCAGCAGGTCAATCGTCGTCGACAAACTCGACTGGCCATCGACTTGGAAGTCGCGACCGAACGGCGAAGGCACGACCAACACGTCGCCTTTGCCCGCAGCAGTGAGCAACTCGGCGAGCGCCGCGTCTTCGGCGCCGACCGGCGGCGAAATCGTATGCAGTTCCGCGCCGGCGCGCTCGGCCATCACCTTGGCCAACGCATCGACCGTCGCATCCTGATCGGTGCCATCGTGCACCGCAACGATCTTGCCAACCACTTGCGGCATCAACTCCACCGGTGCCGTGATGCGCGCAGCTTCGAACTGCGCCATCTGCTCTCGAAGGTCTTTGTCAGTCATCTCGAAGGTCTCAATTTGGATTGCGAGTATTGGGTGGCGTGCCTGATGGCTTGGCGGCTGAGTTGCTTGGCCGGCGCTACTTGATCGGGGGCAGCTCGGGATACAGGTCAAACACCGTGAACATCGACAGCCAAGCGAGCACGACGAGGATCTGGAACACCATCGCAACGGCCCCCACCTTAAACCACTCGCCCCACGACACCTTGCCGCCACCGCTCTCGGCAAGCGCCGACAACGCAATCACGCCACTGATACTGCCGATCGGCGTGCCGTTGCCGCCGAGGTTGGCCGAAATCGTCAGCGCCCACCAAAGCGGTGCTGCCGGCAGCGTCTCGGTCATCGTTGCAACGATCGGAATCATCGTCGCCGCAACCGGGATGTTGTCCATGATGCCGCTGGTCACCGCCGTGAAGAGCACCAGCACGACAGTCGCAATGTGCACGTTGCCGCCGGAAACGTCGCTCAGCAATCCCGCCGCCTGTTGCAGCAAGCCCGAGTGTTCGACGCAACCGATCATCACGAACAAGCCGATGAAGAACACGATCACGGTCCAATTGACCTTCTTGATCGCTTCCTCCGGGTTTTGTCCGGAGAACAGAATCGCCGCGGCGCCCCCGGCCATCGCCACGAAGTCGAGGCCGATACCGAGCGGCTGCGCCGTCGCGAAGCCAATGATCGTCAGCACCAACAGAATCGCCGACCGCCAAAACATGCGGCGATCGGACACCATCGCCCATTCATCAAAAGCAGCCACCGCATCGGCACGGTCGCCGGCTGTGGCCGGATCCGCAGTCAGTTCGGCCTTGTAGAATCGCTTGACGACAAACCAGGCAACCAGCGCCGTCGCGATGGCCATCGGCGTCGAGACCACGAAGAAGTGCATGTAGGGCAGATTCGCTGCCGAGCCAACCATCAACGTGCAGATGCCAGATGCGAACGTCACCAAGGCACCGGAGTTGGCGCTGATCGCGATGCCGACCAGATACGGCTTCGGCGCGAGCTTGAGCGTGCGACACAGCACCAAGGCGAGCGACACGACAATCAACGTTCCTGGCGCGATGGTCAGCAAGCTGACGAACACGACCGTCAAAACGATCAGCGACGTAAACAGCTTCTGTGGATCGCCCTTGGCCTTCTTCGCAATCTTCACCGCCAAGAACTGGAACAACCCGGACTTGCCGGAGACGTCGACCAAGATCGACGTGCCGACGATGACGCCAAGCACGCCAATGTCCTTGGCCAGGACGTGGTGCACCTCGTCGTATTCGTGCAACACGCCGAATAGCAGCGCCAGGATCGTGCAAGCGATCGCGCCGAGCAGCGCCGCGGTCACCTTGTGAAGCTTGCCGGTGGCAATCAGCGTGTAGGTGCCGAGCATGGTCAACCCAAGCACGGCCATCGGCAGGGAACCGACGCCCCCATCGTGTGCAACTTCCTGGACCGCGGACAGCATCATGGGGAGAAGGCTACCCACCGCGCGGCATACCGCGAGCCAAGATCGTGACTAGAACGCGCCGGTGGTTCGGCCAAGTCGTGCCGGCCGTCGAGCCGGCCAAATCGTGCCGGCCAAATCGCGTGCAGAGGTCGCGTGCAACCGCGCTGCGTCCGCGCGCTGCGGCTCGGACACGCAGCGTGCTGCGACACCATCCTGCGGGCCATGCACCAGGAACGGCGCACCGCGAGAATGGCGGGAATGCATGGGAATCGAACCCACCGAATCCCGCTCTAGGCGGGACCCCACTGGTTTTGAAGACCAGGCCGAACACCAGCTCGAATGCACTCCCGTGTGAGGGGGGCGAAGCATCGCGCCCGGACCGGTCGAGTGCAAGCCTCGGGTCAAAAGGCACCAGATCCTCCGCGTGATCGAGCGCGGGGACATACAAACTGCTAGTTGTCGGCCAGCCCGTGGCGACGATCGAGTTCTTTGAGCTCCCCGTTCGACTCCATTTCAAAAAGCGCCTGCCGCAGTCGCGCGGCGACCTCGGTGTGGGTCTTCGGCAGCGCCAACGCGTAGCGTTCCCAGGCGAGCGGCTCCAACAAGCGGCGCAACTTGCCCGCCGATTGCGCAACCAGTGCGTCCGCCGCCGGCCCGTCCATGACCGCCGCATCAATCTCGCGCGACAGCAATCGATACCGGGCAGAGCCGCCCGTCTTGTTCTCAAACACCCCCGTCGAACCTGGAAGGTGGCGCATGATCGCGCGTTGCGACGTCGTTCCCGCGGCACCGGACACCGATAGCTGATCGAGCTCGATGATGCTCCTTGGTTCGCCTTCCCCGGTCCGCACGACCACCGCGATCTGGGTATGGAAGTAGGGGCCGACAAACAACACGCGCTGTGCCCGCTCTTCGGTCATGCCAAGCGTCGCGCAAACCACGTCGACGCGGCCGTCCTCCACCTTCGGCAGCAACTGGTCGAACGGCATGCGACTCCAGCTGAGCGCAAAGCCCGCGCGTTCGCACAGGCGCTGCATCATCTCGACGTCGCGGCCGATCGGGGTGCCGTCTTCGGCAACGCCAGCAAACGGCATGTTGTCGAGATCCGACGCGACCAGCAGGGACGTGCGGGTGTTCGCCGAACCGGACTGGCACGAGCCGAGCGACAATGCGCCAAGAACCAGTAGACCGGTGCACAGCAACTGGAATGACCGCAACGTATCGCGCTTCATTGGTGAGAATCTACCGCAGCCGTGCGCACGGCCCACCATGCTTAGCGACCCATCGGTAGCGTAGCGAGCTGCCAATCGTTACCGTCTCCGCGCAATGCAAGCTCTCGAACTGCGCGTCGGCTCCCTCATTCGCTACGAAGGCCGGATGTGCACCGTCGTCTGGTGGAACATCCTGCGCAACGACCGGCGCCAATTCATCCAGATGCGCATCAAGGACCTGCAGTCCGGCCGCATCCAAGAACTGAAGGAGCAGTCCGACTCCAAGTTCGAAACGCTTGAGAAGGAAGAGAAGGAGATGTCGCACTCCTACACCGACGGCGAAGCCGAAGTGTTCTTCACGCCAGAAGGCGACGAGTTCCGCTGCTCGAAAGTCGCCGCGGAAGATGCCCTGAAGTGGCCGGCCGACAGCTACACGGCGGTCTTTGTCGACGACGAGTTGGTCACCGTCAAGCCACCGCTATTTGCATTCGTCGAGATCACCGAAACGACGCCCCCAATCAAGGGCGTCGGCTCCGGCACCAAGGAAGCGACGCTGGCCAATGGCATGACGATGAAGGTCAGCCAGTTGTGCGACGTCGGCGACAAGGTCAAGGTCGACACCGAGACCGGCGAGTTCAAAGAGCGCATCAAGGGCTAGCGCAGCCCGACGTCATCTGTGCCAGCAAGCTGGCGATCTGTGCCAGCAAGGTGGCGATCTGTGCCAGCAAGGTGGCGATCTGTGCCAGCAAGCTGGCGACAGGTGCCAGCAAGCTGGCGATCGGTGCCAGCAAGCTGGCGCCGACCAGAAACGCCGAACGCAGAGGTTGCAGCGCTACCAAGTGCGAGGTGTTGCTGTAGCCTGCCCGCATGCCGTCGCTAGCCGTCCTGCTGGTTCTCTCGCTGGTCGTGTTCTACCTCGCGCACCGGTTCTATGGCCGCTTGCTGGCGAAGCTGTTTGGGCTCGATGCGGCCAAGGTCACCCCGGCCCATGAACACGAAGACGGTCAGGACTACGTTCCGACCAATCGCTTCTACCTGCTGTCACAACACTTCTCGGCGATCTCGGCAGCGGGGCCGATCGCCGGGCCGATCATCGCAGCGATGTGGTTCGGTTGGGGGCCGGCATTTTGGTGGATCGTGCTCGGCTGCATCTTCATCGGTGCGATGCACGACTTCGCGTCGCTGGTCGGCTCGGTGCGACACGGCGCATGTTCGATCGCGCAGATCCTGAGGAGCTACCTCAATCCGCGCAGCTATACGGCCTTCACGTTGTTCATCTGGCTGGCGCTGATCCTGGTCGTCGTAGCGTTCACCGACATCACGGCGAACGCGTTCGTCAATGCACTCGATGTCGCAATGCCCAATGCGACACCAGGCACACCGGCACCGCGCGTGCAGATCGAAGGCGGCGGTGTGGCTTCGAGTTCGATGATGTATCTCGGCCTCAGCTTGCTGATGGGCATCGTCGTCAAGCTCTGGAAGCCGCCGCTATGGCTGGTCACGATCATTTTCGTGCCCGCAGTCGGCGTCGCAATCTGGGCTGGCCCGTACCTGCCGCTGACGATGGTCGCGCCGGGTGACATCCCCAACCTGTATTGGGCTTGGGGCATCCTCGCGTATTGCGGCATCGCATCGATGCTGCCGATGTGGCTGCTGCTGCAACCGCGCGGTTACCTCGGCGGGTTCTTTCTCTACCTGACGCTCGGCGGCGGCTTCATTGGCCTCTTGTGGGCGAACCCCGAGATCCAGTGGCCGGAGTTCACGTCGTTCACCGCGGACAACGGCTTGCCGATGGTGCCGTTCTTGTTCATCACGATTGCGTGCGGCGCATGCAGCGGCTTCCACGGCCTCGTGTGTTCGGGAACGACTTCCAAGCAGATCGACCGCGAACCGGACGCACACCTCGTCGGCTACGGCGGCATGTTGCTCGAAGGCGTAGTCGCCCTGCTGGCGCTCGCATGTGTGATGCACTTGTCGACCGATTCCGAACTGGCCAAGGCCGGCCCGGACAAGGTGTTTGGCGTCGGGGTCGGTTCGTTCCTCCACGAGCTCGGTATTCCACTGCAGTTTGCGGTCACGTTCGGCATGCTCGCCTTCGCGACGTTTGTCTACGACACCCTCGACGTCTGCACGCGACTGGCACGCTACCTGTTTGTCGAGTTCACGGGTTGGCGCACGAAGACCGCCGGAGTCGTTGGCACCGTGGTCTCCCTGGTCGTGCCCGCATGGTTCGTCGCCGAACGCATCACGGACTCCAGCGGCAACCTCGTGCCCGCCTACAAGGTCGTGTGGCCGCTGTTCGGATCGATCAACCAGCTGCTGGCTGCGCTGACTCTGGTCGGCCTGTCGCTGTGGCTGGCCAAGACCAAACGCGGCATGTTGGTCCGCACGATGGTCGGACTGCCGATGCTATTCATGATGGGCGTGACGATCACGGCGCTGGTCATCCAGATCATTCACGGAGCCAACACGTTGCTCGTGACGATGGCCGTGGTGCTGCTCGCACTCGCGATGTGGATCACGATCGAAGCCGTCATCTCGCTGTGGCAAGGTCGCCCGACTGGCGGCGGTGCTGGCGGCGACGGTTCTGGCGACGGCGGTAGTGGCGGCACACTGCTAGACAGCACGAAGCCAGACAGCGCGGAGAACGGGGATGTCGCGTAGCACGCCCCGCCGGCTCACCACCCTGCTCAGCACGGTCGCCCTGACCGCATTGGCCACCTTCGCCAGCCTGGCAGGTTTGGCCAGCCCGCTGGCGGCGCAGCAGTTTGCCAAGGCACGCCCGAAGAACCCCAAGTTCTTCCCAATGGCAGTCTGGCTGCAGTCGCCACGCAACGCGCAGCGCTACCAGGATATCGGCATCAACCTGTACGTCGACCTGCACAACGACCTGAACAACGGCCCGACCGTCGCGCAACTCCAGGCACTCGACCGGGCCAAGATGCCCGTCATCTGCCACCAAAACGCAATCGGCCTCGCACACAAGGGCGACACTATCGTGGCCTGGATGCACGGCGACGAACCGGACAACGCCCAGGGCCGGCGGTGGCGCGGTTACAAGCCACCCATTCCGCCACATGAAGTGGTGGCAAGCTTCGAAGCGATGCGCAAGGCCGATCCGCGGCCGGTGCTGCTCAACCTCGGCCAAGGGGCCGCCTGGGATCACTGGCACGGGCGCGGCGAGCGCACCAACCACCCCGAGGACTACCCCGAATACGTCAAGGGCTGCGACATCGTCTCGTTCGACATCTACCCGGTCACGCACACGCGCCGCGAAGTGAAGGGCAAGCTCGAGTTTGTTGGCAATGGTGTGCGACGGCTACGCAAGTGGACCAGATACCAAAAGCCGGTTTGGGCGTGCATCGAAACGGCACACGTGCACAACGCAACGGTGCGGCCAACGCCGGCACAGGTGCGCACCGAAGTGTGGCAGGCGATCGCATGTGGCGCGGACGGCATCATCTACTTCGCCCATGAGTTCGCGCCAACGTTCGTCGAAGCGGGCCTGCTCGCCCATCGAGACGTGTGCGCCGAGGTCGCCAAGATCAATCGCGAAGTGCTTGCGGTCGCGACCGTGCTCAACACGCCGCAGCTTCGCGACGTCGTGACCGTCGAGGGCCAAGACCGAGAACACCTGATCGTGCGCGCCCACCGCCACGAGGGCAGCATCTATCTGTTCGTCGCATCGCTGCACGACCAGCCAACCACGGGGCAACTCAAGATCGTCGCCACGCAATCCGACCAGGCGCACTCGCTCGATGGTGACAAAACGCAACCGCTAGTCGCAGGCTGCCTGCCGATCGAACTGGCTGGCTATGGTATCGCGCGGTATCGCATCGGACAGTATCCCACCGGACGGTATCCCACCGGACGGTATCCCACCGGACGGTAGCTAATCCGGCACGGAAACGCCGTCCGGGTGCGCGATGCACCCCCGGACGCCGTTCATCGAACCTCGCCGCGGCTACTTGATGTGCGGCGCCGCCAACTCGCGGGCGAGCTTGTTGAACTCCGTGACATGCTTCGCCCGAGCAGCATGGAATCGCTCGATCTCGGCCTTGATTGCCTTTGACAACTGGGCCGCCACGTCGCGCTGGCCGTTGGTCGGACCAAACTCAGCGCGGTTCGTGGCCGACAACACGCCGAGCAACTTGTCCGTCAACTTGATCGGGTAGTTGAGCGGATCCTGACGGCTCTTCGACTTGGTCTGATAGAGCGTCTCTTCGATCGACGTGAACTCCTTGTTAGCAGCTTCCTCGGCAGCCTTGAGCTTATCGAGGTTCTGCCCTTCTTCCATGCGCGCAACGGTCGCGGCCATCTGCTCGCGCAGCGAACGAATCGACTCGATCGCTTCGTGGGCCTCGGTGACCAGCGCGTTGCCATCGCGCACCAACCGGTAGCGCGCCTGCAAGTCGGCGATCGTCGCGTCGGTGCGTGGATCTGGATTGATGCGACCAATGACGGTCTGCGACTGCTCGCCTACCGTCACCGTGACGGTGTAGTCGCCGGGAGCCGGGCGCGCCGCGCCGCCGCGACCACTCCAAAGGATCATGCCCTCCAGAATCTTGGCGCCCTCTTCCTGCCACGTGATCTCGATGTCGTTCATGCCACGCGCCACTTCCAAGGGCTTCTCCTTGGCTTTGTCGTCGGCATCCTTCTTGGCGGGCTGGGCATCTGGCTTGGTGTCTGGCTCGGCATCGACTTCGGCGCTACTGCGCGAGTAGACCACCTTGCCGTCGACATCCTTGACCTCAACCGTCACGACCTCTTCCAGATCGGCCTCTTCGTCGCCACCGACATAGAAGCGCACGTGCATGTTGGTCGCTGGGTTGACGCCCTCGTTCTTGCCGGCGCGGCCGCGACCAGAGAATTGTGCGACCGGTACCGGCGTAAACACGTGCAGATCCTTCTGCGCCAGACCCGCGTGCAACTGGCGCAGATGCGGCAAGCCATCGAACGACCAGAAGGCCCGACCCTGCGTCGCCGCGATCAGTTCGTTGCCAGCGACCACCAGATCGGTGATCGGCACCAACGGCAGATCGTTCGCCAAGCGCTGCCAGCGACGACCGTGGTTGTAGCTAAACCAAACCGTTCGCTCGGTGCCGCAGTAGAGCAAACCATCGACCTTCGGATCGGGGCGAATGCAGCGCGTGAACCACGCCGGATCCAGGCCGCCAGTGATCTGCGTCCAGGTCTTGCCGTAGTCCACCGTGCGGTAGAGATACGGACGGAAGTCGTCGAGCTTGTAGCGCGTGCCGGCGACATAGGCGCCGCCGTCGCGATGCGGGTCGGCGGCGATGCAGTTGATCTGCATCCATTCGGGCATGGTCGGCGGCGTCACGTTGGCCCACGTCTTGCCGGAGTCCTTAGTGACATGCACCAGACCATCGTCGCTACCGCACCAGATCGTGCCCGGCTGCTTGCCTTCGTCGACGGTGAACACCGTGCAGTAGTATTCCACGCCGGTGTTGTCCTGCGTGATCGGCCCGCCACTCGACTTCATCTTGCTCGGGTCGTTGCGGGTCAGGTCCGGGCTGATCGGCTGCCAGCTGGTGCCTTCGTCCTCACTCTTGAACAGCATTTGCGCGCCGGTGTAGAGCACCCCCTCGAAGTGTTTGGACCACAGGATCGGGAAGTTCCACTGGAAGCGATAGCGCATCGCTTCGACGCCGGCGCCCATCGGGTTGTCCGGCCAGACGTTGACCGTGCGCGAAATACCGTGACGGTGATCGCGACGGGTGAGATGGCCGCCGTAGCTACCACCAAAGACGATCTCCGGATCGCCGGGCTTTGGCGCGATCCAACCGCTTTCGCCGCCGGCCGTCGACTCCCAGTCATCTTCGCCGATGCCGCCGGCGGCACGACTGCGAATGCGCACCGTGCTGTTGTCCTGCTGCGCCCCGTAGATGCGGTATGGCCGCGCGTCGTCGACCGTGATGCGATAGAACTGCGCCGTCGGCTGGTTGGCCTGCGTCGACCACGTCTTGCCACCATCGTTGGAGATGTTGGCGCCGCCGTCGTTGCTCTCGATCATGCGCTGCGGATTCTTCGGATCGATCCACAAGTCGTGGTTGTCGCCGTGCGGGGTGCGAATCGACGTGAACGTCTTGCCACCATCGGTCGACCTGTGCGCGCCGACGTTCAATACGTAGACGGTGTCCTTGGCCTTCGGGTCGGCGAAGACGCGGGTGTAGTACCAGGCCCGCTGCCGCAGTTTGCGCTCGTCGTTGATGCGTTCCCACGTCGCGCCGGCATCATCACTGCGGAACAAGCCACCTTCCTTGGCTTCGATCTGCGCGTAGATGCGCTTGGGATCGGCCGGCGAAGCCGCGATGCCTGCGATGCCCAACGGCCCCTCGGGCATGCCGGCCTTGTCGTGCAACGAATCCCAGGTTTCGCCACCGTCGGTGGACTTCCAAACCCCCGAACCATCGCCACCCGACTCGAGCGACCACGGCGTGCGAATGGCGCGCCAGGTCGTAGCGTAGATCGTGTCGGCGTCGTCCGGTGCCAGACACAAGTCGACACACCCGGCGTGTGGGTTGACGAACAGCACGCGTTGCCACGTCTTGCCGCCATCCTTGGTGCGGAAGACACCGCGTTGCTCGTTCGGACCGGACAGGTGCCCCATCACCGCGGCGAATGCGATGTCGGGATTTTCCGGATGGATGCGGATACGGCTGATATGGCGCGAGTCCGCGAGTCCCGAGAACGTCCACGTCTTGCCGGCATCGGTCGACTTCCACATGCCGCTGCCACTCGACACATTGCCGCGCCAGGTCTTCTCGCCGCCGCCGACGTAGAGGATCTTCTGGTTGCTTGGCGCCACCGCCACCGCACCGATTGACCCACCGAACGATCCGTCGGTGATGTTCTGCCAGTTCTTGCCAGCGTCGGTGGTCTTGAAGACGCCCCCACCAGCCGACCCCATGTAGTAGGTGTCGGTATCGCCGATGACGCCACAGACCGCAGCACATCGACCACCGCGGAACGGACCGACCAATCGCCAGTCGAGTGTGTCAAACAACACCGACGGCACCGGACCCGGTGGATCCGCCTCGGCTACCTGGTTGGTGGCAACCGGAGCAGCCGAATTTTGAGCAAACAGGCGCGCAGCTGGCAAGCTTGCCAACAGCGTGAAGAACAGCACGGTACGACGCGTAACCATGCCGGCAGTTTGTGCGACCGACGCAACACTGCCAACAACCTTGGCGTCAGGATCGGCCCCGGAACGCGGGAAGTACCGGTTCGTTACCCAATGTACGCACGGCCGACACGCCGGCGGCCAACGGTATTGGCCCCACTGCTAGCGCTCCGGCATCTTGTGCCAGCCGAACACGTCCGGGCAGATCCCCAACTCGACGGCGAACCAAAACAGGATGACCGCAACCATGATGGTCATCATGATCGTATCGCCACTGGCGATGCGGCGGAAGTGACGGCGGTCGTAACGCCGCCCGGGGCCCGGCGTCAGGCGGTTCGGCGTGGTGCGATGATGCTTGAAGATCGCACCGTCGTTCGCTTCGGAGCGGCCGCCCTTGTTGTCGCCTGACGTTGCCATGCAGTTTTCGACCCAGCCCTGGACCGCAGACCAGGGTCAGGCGCCGGCTCAGATTGTCGTAGCCTCAATCGTCGGCCCGAATGCAAACGGCCCAGGTCCAGCCGGGCCACCCAGCGACTGACCAAACGACTGCACGCGGAATACGATGCCAGCCGGCACGCCGGCCGGAATGACCAATTGTTCGAACGCCATGCCTTGCTGACACGGCAGCCCGACGAACGGCGGGGCCGACGTCAGCCCCCAACCCAACACAATGGGATTGGCCAACAGCAAACGGTTGTCAAACCCAGGAACGGCGAGGCACGCACCCGGATTGCCGATCGCCACCGCATAGAGCGTCTGCGGGGCGCTCAAGTGCACCAAACTACGACTCGACCCCGCGGCGACCTGGCCACCGACGAACGGCGTACACCCAACTGGGCCACAGTCCTGACCATAGATAACCGTCAGCACACCGCCGTCCATCGTCAGCCCAATGTCTTGAGCTTGGGCGAGAGCTGATTGTGAGAACGCGCAACCGAGCAAACTGAGTAGTAAGGTCTTCATCGAGAACTCCTATCGAGGTGAAGCCACAACGGTAACAGGCCAAGGCGCACCGCGCGCGCGAACGCCACCAATGCGGCACATGTCCCGGATAGACGCCATGCGATTCCCCAAAGCCATCGTCCTCTCTTCCCTCGCCCTGCTGCCCTGCCTGCTACTGCCTGCGTGCGCCCAGGCACCGAGCGGCTCCAGCCCGAAGGCCACGCCAACCGGCAACCAACCAGGGGCCAATCAAGCACCCGGCAATCAGGACGAACGCATGGCCTGGTGGCGCGACGCGCGCTTCGGCATGTTCTTGCACTGGGGCCTCTACGCGATTCCCGCCGGCAAGTGGGGCGAACGCGACAACCACGGCGAGTGGATTCGCACCACGGCACAAATCCCACTCGACACGTATGCGAAGTTCCAACCGCAGTGGAACCCGGTCAACTTCGACGCCGATGCGTGGGCACGCATGGCCAAGGACGCCGGCATGAAGTATGTCGTGATCACGTCGAAGCATCACGATGGCTTCTGCCTGTTCGACAGCGCAGTCAGCGACTGGGATGTCGGCAACACCCCACACGGCCGCGACATCATGCAAGAACTGAGCGACGCATGCCGTCGCCACGGCCTCAAGTTCTGCACCTACCACTCGATCATGGACTGGCATCATCCGGACTACCTGCCGCGCCGCGGTTGGGAGAAGGATCGCAGTACCGTTGGCGCCGACTACGATCGCTTCGAAAAGTACCTGCACGCTCAGGTCACCGAAGTCATCCAGCGCTATCGACCGGCCGTGATGTGGTTTGACGGCGAGTGGGAGAAGACCTGGACGCACGAACGTGGTGTCAAGCTGTTCGAATTGTGCCGCAAGCTCGCGCCCGAGATGATCGTCAACAATCGCGTCGACGTGCATCGCCAAGGCATGGCAGGGTTCTCCGGCAGCTCCGAGGCGGTAGGCGACTTCGACACTCCCGAGCAGGAGATCCCGGCAACCGGCTTGGCCGGTGTCGACTGGGAATCGTGCATGACGATGAACGGTCACTGGGGCTGGAACGCGACCGACACTCGCTGGAAGTCGGACCAGGACCTGATCCGCAACTTGATCGACATCGCGAGCAAGGGTGGCAACTACCTGCTCAACGTCGGACCGCGCGCCGACGGCACGTTCCCGCCACAGTCGGTTGAACGGCTGGCGAGCATCGGCAAATGGATGGCCGTCAACGGCGAGGCGATCGGCGGCACCACGGCAAGCATCTTCGCATCGCTACCGTTTGGCCGTTGCACGGTGCGTGCGGATGGTGAGACGACCAAACTGTACCTGCACGTCTTTGATTGGCCTGCAGACCGACGGCTAGTGCTACCGGGCCTGGCAAGCCCCGTGACGCGCGCCTACATGCTGCACGACCCAGAGCGGACTCTCATCGCCAACGCGGGCCCGGGACTGGAGACGGCCAGCGTGCACGTTCTGTTGCCGCCGCAAGCCCCCGACCAGATCGCATCCGTGGTCGTCGTCGAAGTGCAGGGCAAGGCAACGGTGTTTCGCGCGCCGAAAATCAAGTCAGAGACGACTCGTTTCGTCACCGCGCTCGATGTCACCGTGCCGAAGGAGACCGACTTGGCCGAACTGCGCTACACAACCAACGGCACCGAGCCGAACCCGAAGTCGCAGATCATGCCCGAAGTGCTGCGATTGACGTCCAGCACCGTGCTGAAGGTCGCTCTATACCAAGGCAGTCGCCGAGTCAGCGACACCGTCAGCCAAGCGTTCGAACAGGTCAACCCACTTGGCCGCGTCAAGGCGAACCCACGCGACCCCGGCCTGACGCTGACCGCCGCCAGCTGCAACTGGAAAACGATTCCAGAGGACCGCGCAGCCTTCCAGAAGCCCGGCAAGACCGTGACTTCGATTGGCCAAGGCGGCCCCCCGCCAGAGCACACGGCGCATCAGTACTTTGGCTTCTTGGATATCGAGGAGACGGAACTGTATCGCTTCCTGCTGACCAGCGATGACGGCAGCAAACTGTGGATCGACGGGCAGCTGGTCGTCGACAACGATGGCCTGCACGGATCCAAGCAGCAGATGGGCGACATCGGCCTGCGCAAGGGACTGCACAGTTTCGAACTGGTTGGCTTCAACGCAACCGGCGGCGCCGAGCTAGACCTCAAGTGGGCCAAGCCGAACCAGTCGTTCGCGCCCCTGCCGAACTCGGTGCTGCGCCACAACGCACGGTAGCGGAGCGCTCAAGTGTCCCGGGCGCGTCCACTAGACGCGCCCCCAGCGCAACGCAGTTGCGGCCTAGACGCGCCACCAGCGCAACACAGTTGCGGCCTTGGCGCGCCCTAGACGCGCCCCCGACGCTGAGCGCGTTCGAGTGCCGACAGCAAGCTGTCGGACGAGTCCGACGGCGCTGGCTCCGACGCTTGCTCGCTCTTGCCCGCGGGAACCGTCGCACCGCCAGCAACGACGTCGCCAGCAACCACGTCACCGCCACCGCCCGCCGCGGCCGGGACCTGCGCCTGCTTGCGCACCTGCTTGGCCATAGCCTTCGCCGCCCGAGCCTGCGCCCACTTGCTGGCGTAGTTCGGCATGTGCATCTGCAAGCGGCGCACCGCGATCTCGGCGACCAACAACAACAACGCCAGCAGCAACAACCACGGCGACAGGTCGGCGCGACCTAGACTCTTGCGCGGCCCTTCGAGCAAGGTCGCGATACTCGGCGAGATGTTGCCGTTGGTTCGACGCGCCAATCCACGCAGCGTCTGTTCGCCGCGCTGCGGGTCGAGCTGCAACGCCCACTCCGACGAATACGGCAGGCACATCGGCGGCAACCGAACCGTCTCCTTGCCAATCTGCACGGCGGCGCGATGCACCCCTTCACTCATCAGCGGCACGCGAATCGCAACTCGTCCATGGCTGATTGAGTCGAAGGTCAAGTCGACGACCTGACCACTGGGCAGCGTCACGACACCGCGCAAGGTATCGAGCACTCGTGCGTTGTCGGCATCCACCTCCAAGTGGTAGACCGCAACATCGCCTTCTCGGCGCGCATCCACGAACAGTCCGGCCGGCGCGCCGCCACCAAGCCAACGCACCAGCGTGCCAAAGAAGTCCGCATAGCCAGGCCACTCGGCCCACTCCCCCGTCAGCTCCCCGTCGGCTTCGCCCAAGAACGCGGCGGAGCGCCCCAAACCGATCTGCCAATGCGCCAGCATTGGTTCGACATCGTCGCCCACTGCATCGGGGGCAGGCCGCGCGGAAAGGTCCTGTTCGGCACGATCGCGCATCCACGCAACCGTGTAGCCGCCAACCGCTGGCATGGCCTGCGGCATGGCGCCGAGCAACTGCAGCGAGGGTTCGATATCGACCGGGGTCGGCTGCTCGATCAATGACGAACGAGCAACCTGGATCGTCTCCTGTGCGAACACTCGCGGCAGGTCCGTCGCGAGTTCGACAAACTGACAACGTCCACCACCAAGGAACGCCAGCTCTTCCAGCAAGCGCGCATCGGAGTCAGTAGGCGAACCCAAGCCAATCACCGACACGGTGATGCCCTTGGCCACCAACTCCGGCACGAACTCCTTGTAGTCCCCGGGTTCTTCGGCGTCGTTGGCATCCGCGAAGATCACGATGTGACGATTCTTCTGGTCGGCCGCTTCCAGCTCTGCGGCGGCCGCGTGCAACGCTTCCCCGATGTAGATGCCACCGCCCGACGACTCAATCGAGCGCACGCGAGCGAGGATCTCTTCTTGGTCTTCGACAACCTCGAGTGGCTGCACCACGTGCGGCGCGGTATCGACGGCGAGCACCGACACCGCATCCATGGCCGACATCAACTCGATCGCCGTTGCCGCGCCGCGATTGGCCAACTGCATTTTGGTGGTGTCGCCAACCGACGCCCGCATCGAGCCCGATCGATCCAGTGCAATCGCCATCGCCAAGCCAAACTTGCGCTGTTCTTCCCGGATCTCCATCGTCACCGGCAGCACCTCTTCGAGTTGCGACTTGTGGTAGCCGCCAACCCCAAAGCTGTTGTAGCCGCCCGTCATCAGCAGCCCGCCGCCGAGGTTGCGCACCCAATTGCTGAGGTCGCGCATGGCGTGCGTTGGCAGTTTCGACGCAGGCACGTCTTCTATCACCACGGCACGGAAGCCATCCAGCTCCGACGTGCTCAGTGGCGCATCCTCGGGTGCTGCGACGACGATCTCGATGCCAACAGCCCGCAACGAGCGCGTCAGGCGATCTTCGCGGCCACCGGGTGTCACACACAGCACGCGCGTCTTGGCCGTGCCACGCAACACCGCGACGCCACGGTTGTTCTGCGGCGTCGCGTCCCCGGGCATGACAACCTCCAACGCAACGGTCTGTTCGCCGGGAGACATCAGGCGATGCTGCAACTGCATCGTATTGCGACCTGCGCGCAACGACACTGAGCCCGACCGCACTCGCTGACCGCCAACCAACAGCCGCCACTCGGCAATGGCGGGTTCGCTGGCCACGACCGTGGCATTGATCGCGAACGGCGACTCGATCGGCACTTCGCTCGGCACCCGCATCTCATAGACGGCAGCATCGCGACCGAAATCTCGCGCGACCGGCCGGACATCGACCCGGATACCACGCCGCGATGCCAACCGTGCCAGCGACTCGGCGTGCTCGGCAGACACTTCGCCGTCACTCCAGACCAGGAGCGTCGCGTTTCGGCCCGGCTCGATCAGCGCCAACGCCGTCGTCAGCGCGGCCCCCAACGAACTGCCATCGGGGTCGAGCGAACGCCGTTCTTCGGACCACTGCAAGGTCGGCGCCAACGGCGACACCACGATCGCTTCCCGGCCAAACGCTACGACTCCGATGCGATCCCCGGACGGCAGATCGCTTGCGATCGCGACCGCCAACTCGCGCGCCTGCTGCAAGTGGCCCTGCGGCATCGACCGGGAGCGATCGACGACCAGCACCACGTCGCGGCCATCATCAACCGAACCCCATGTCGGCTGCGCCAGCACCGCAGCCAACGCCAACAGCACGAGCACGCGCAACGAGCCAAGCAACGGGCGCGGCCACAGCCGGCCGCGCAAAACCAGTGCGCACAGCGGCAACAACAGAAACGCCTCGGGATAGACGAACTGCATCAGCCCGCCCTCCGTTGTAGCCACCACCAGTTGATGCCGATCACCAACAACAGCAGCACGGTCAAGGCGCGACGCATCGGGCCGGCGTCGATGCGGGCCGCAACCGAACTGCGCACCGCTTCTTCTGCAGGCACGTCGAACTGACGGACACTGCGAAGATCGCTCTCCAGTGGATCCAGGAAGCGCACCGCAACTTCGGCAAGCACTTGCCCAGCACGCGTTCGCACCTGATGCAGCCCCGGCCGAGTGACGATTGCCGCGAGATCCCCAACGGACGTCGCCAACGTTTCCTGGCCTGGCCCGCGCAGTTCGACGGCGCGCTTGACCTCGCCGCAGCGGTAGATCAGTTCGTCGCCAACGGCGAGCTGCTGGGCGAGACATCCAGGCACTTGCCGGCGCGCCAACTCGAGCACGTTCGCAAACAGAATGGGCCAATCCGGGGCGCGCACCAAGTTGCCCGCCTTGCCATCGACATCACACCAGATGCGCAGGCCCGCGCCCGTTTGCTCGGCGCTCATCAATACCTTGGGTCCGGAGGCGACCAGCACCTGGCCCGGAAGTTCGCCGCTGCCCGATTGCCAGGCGACGCCCTGCAATTCGACCCCAGATAGCAACGGGTGGGAACGGTCGAGCACGAACGGGCTGCGATGCGCTTGCTTGGCGCCAGCAGTTCGCGCCAACACCATCGACAACTGGCCAGCGCCCATCGATCCAGGTGAGGCTCGCAGAAGCAACTGGGCACGGCGCGCATCCGGCTCTTCGCGCCACATCTGCATCGCGTCAAAGATGCGCGGCAACTCAAGCTGCGAACGCATCGCAGCCGGCAATTCATCACAGACCGACACGATCGCATCCGGCGCCGGCACAAGCCACGCGTCGTTATCGAGCGACAACGCATCCTCAGGCAGCTGCACGTGGATGCGCTGCTGATCCGGCGAGACCTCGACGGAAAACTCCAAGTCCCCGGCAGGCCTGGTCCGAGCCATCGGGATGCGGGCCAACTCGTGTTCGCCGGCGGTGACGACGACATCCCCGCCCGCCAGTGTGCCATAGACAGCAATCGTCACCAACAAGCGGTCGGTCTCGACACCGCGCAGTCGTTGCACGGACGACACAGCCGCATTGCCGACCGCACGGCCGCACCCAACGATTCGTATGTCGCCACCGCGATCCGCTGGTTCGGCGTCGGTCAAGAACACGACCTCGCCGCTGTGGCCAGCTACTTCGCGCGCCAGGTCGAGGGCCGCCTGCAACGAGTGGCTCGGCATCGAGGGCTGCCAGTTGTCGTGCCACGCCTGCAAGTCGCTGGCGCGCGCGCGCGGCCCGACCACCACTTGTGCCGGAGTTCCGCTCGCAATAATGCTGACCTCGTCGCTCGCAGACAGGTCGTCATGCAATTGCTGCAGCACGACGCCGGCCTGTTCGCGCGTGCTGGTTGCCGCCATCGAAGCCGAGTTGTCGAGCACGATGACCAGATGACGCGGCAACAGGTCGCCGAAGGTGAATCCCGACAACCACAACGCAGCCAACACCGCGGCGAGGCATTCCAACCACAGTGAACGGGACCTGCGCAACTTGGTGCGCGTGCGACCGCCATCCGAGGCGACGGCCGTGCCCGGAAACAAGAACACGGCCGCGACGCGCTTCTCCGGCAACCGGTTGCGAAACAAGTGCAAGGCGATGATGGCTGGCACCGCAAGCAGCGCCAACAGTCCCCACGGAGCGGTGAAGCTCATGCCGGCTCCACGATGCGTGCAGGCACCAGATCGCGTTGGCAAACTGTTGGCAAGTCGCCGGCCGTCATCGGCACGTGCTCCCCGCCAAGGCGAACCGTTGTCTCGTGCAACGAAGAGCACAACCGCTGCAAACGCTCGCCATAGATGTGCAACGCATGTTGGTCGAGCCGCAGGGCGGTCTTCGCCCCGCTCTCACAATCGACCAACGTCACGCCCCCGTCTTCGGTCGGCGCGCGTTCCCATGGATCCAACAACTGCAGACACGCAAACCGCGACGAACCGGCGGCGATACGGCCAAGCAAGCCACTTGGATCGCTCGCCCACAACGCATCGGTCAACAACACCCGGACACTGCCGGCGCGCAACGGCACCCGTGGCATTTGGGGCGAGTCGTCACCGTGGAACTGGAGCGAACCACCAGGCGAAAACGACGCGGGGTCCAGTTCGCCGCCACCGAGCGCGACGATGCGCGCGACCGAGCCTTCGCCGCGCGACCAGGCGTGCAGCGCCAACGCCACGCCGCGCAGGGTTCGTTGCTTGGCCCAGGTGATCGCCATCGAAGCCGACGTGTCGACGAGCAGCTCGATGATCGGCGACACCTCCGCTTCGTGGAGCCGGACGCGCAATTGATCGGTGCGCGCGTAGCCACCCCAATCGACGTGGCGCAGGTCATCACCAGGGGCGTAGTCACGGAAGTCGTGAAACTCCAGCGAGCTCCCCGGGCCCATGCCGCGACGCGAACCAATGCGGCCTCGGAACCTAGCCCCCGACAATGCCAGCCGATACGAGGCGGACACGGCGGCGACTTCGCGAGCGAACCGTTCTCCGTCGGAATCGTCCGGTGCTTCGTCGGCTTGGTTCTGGTCCACCATCTCGATCGAGAAACTCAGTTGCTGGGGTTGGCATCCGGAGCAGGTGGCAGCGGCGACGGTTCTTCGCTCACAACCTGGTTCGCTGCTTCGAGCCGCTCACGACGTGCCTGCACGGCCTGCCGCACTTCGCGGAAACCGCGCAAGTAGGTCGGCACCTGCAGCAGGGTCACGCCGATCAGAACGGCCAACACGACGAACCCGGCCTGACTCCAATTGCTGCCGCGTGACCACTCATCGATCGTCCAAAACGGATTCATGATGTGGCCGATGTGCCAACTGCGAACGTGACCTCGGGTCGTCACGTCCACCAACAATGGCACCACGCAGAACAAGAAGATCAACACCGGCAGTAGGAAGCGGCCAGCGTGGTTGCCTTGCAGGGTGTCGGGCAATCGGTCCCGCACCCATCGCCCAAGTCCGAGATAGACCATGGCGTAGGTCAACGTCATGAATCCCATGTTGGCGATTTGTCGCGAAGCCGAACGGAAGAACCCAGTTGCTGGGTTGGGCCAGAACACCACGGCAACGAGCGACAACAGGGCCGCATACAGCGTGAAGCAAAGCAGGCCGCGATCGCGCCCGGGCAGCAACGGCACCATCCACCGCGCCCGCATGGCGCTCTTCGGAACGTGGGCCCACACCCGCGGGGACAGCTTCTTCTGCTCGGTGATCATGAAGACCCCGAAGATCGTGCCAATGAGCAACAGCGCAAAGGTCAGCCCCGCGAAGACCTGAGGCCAAGCCGGCGAGTCGACGAACAGCAGCATCCAGCCGTACGCCAACGGCGGCAGACTGAACATGAAGATGCGGAACCCGGTCGACTTGTTCTCGAAGGCGTGCAGCAAGAACGTGCGCGCCGCCAGCCAGGACATCACGATCGAAATGACCGCCAACAAGACAATGCCGCTAACGGTCATGCCGAACTGATCGCTTCGCATCAGCCAGCCGAGCGACCGTGAGTAGCCGCTGCTGGCGACAAACGTGATCATCGAAACCGTGCCGACCCCGAGGCCGAAGGCGATGCCGAGGTTGGCGATCGGCTGCAACGCCGGCACGATCGCCTGGGCCGCCGACGAGACGGCAAACGCCGTCGCCGCGACGCACATCACCAACGCGAACATCAAGCTGATCGCAATCGTCGGCAAGTCGACCCCGCGCAGCAGGTAGCTGGTCGCCAACAACGGCGACATCAGCGACACATACAGCACGAACTGCACCATGGCGGCCTGCAGCTTCCCGGATAGCACCGCTCCCGGACTGAGGCGCGACAGCAGCAGTTGCTCAACGATGCCACCCTTCAACTCGGTTCGCATCGAGTTGTAGGCCTGCATCGGAATGATGAAGAACACCAGCGGAACCAAGGTCGCCAAGCCGTATTCGAACGCTCCGCGGCCGTTGCCGCCTTCGACGTAGGCCGACGCGACCACGAGGGTGATCACGACACTGATACCCAGCGCCAGCATGATCATCAGCGGGAAGACCCGCCCCTTCACCGCCTGCTGCACTTCGCGCACCAGGATCGGATTGAGGCGGTCCGACATGCGCGACCAGAATGTGGCCTCGAGAACCGGGTTCGGAATCGCCGGCGGCACAGCTTCGACAGCGCTCATTGCAGCTTCCCCTTGGTCGTGCGCAAGAACAGGTCTTCGAGATCGGCTTCGGCACGGGCGAACTCAACGATCTGGATGCCGGACGCGATCGAACGTGTCAGCAAATCACTCATCGCCGCGTCGTCGCCGACGAAGGAAAAGCGCACGCGCGAATCATCGACGGCGACACTGCTGACGTGTGGTTGCACCAACAGGAATCGTTCCAACGCTTCGCCGTCGCCGAGAATGCGCGCGACGACCTGCTGCTCCAGTTCGGCTTCTTTATGAATGTCCGCGATCGAACCCGAGACGATCTCTTGGCCACGTTCGATCACGACTACCGAGTCACACATCTCGCCAAGCTCGGGCAGGATGTGCGAACTGATCAGGATGCCCTTGCCGGCCTTCGACAGTTCCTTGAGCAAGTTGCGCAGCTCGATGCGCGCGCGTGGGTCGAGACCAGCGGCAGGTTCATCGAGGATCAACAACAACGGATCGTGCAGCAGCGTCTTCGCGAGATGCAAGCGCTGCCCCATGCCCTTCGACAAGCCGGTTGCGGGCCGGTCGGCGAAGTCGAGCAGACCGCAGAAGTCGGCGACCGACCGCACGGTCTTGTGGCGCTTGGTGCCGCGCAGTCCGTAGGCGCGAGCAAAGAAGTCGAGGTACTGAATGATGTCGAGGTTCGGATACGGATGGAACTGGTCCGACATGTAGCCGATCCGCATCCGCGCCTTGCGCGGTTCCACCAAGACCGACAAGCCATCGACCTCGACGTCCCCGGCATCCGGCACATCCAGCGTCGCGGCAATGCGCATCGTCGTGGTCTTGCCCGCTCCATTGGGCCCAACGAAGCCGGTGATCTGACCTCGCTGCATCTTGAACGACAGGTCGCGCACCGCATGCACCTTGCCGTAGCGACGATCGAGATTCTTGACGTCTAGTAGCGCGGTACTCATTGCACAAAGTCCTCCGCTTGCATGCGGCCGAACACGAAGTGTTGTTGCTGGTCGTAGTCGACCGTGATGCCGTGGTCATCGAGCCACGGAGCCGCAACGACGCGCGTCGCGTAGGTGCCACGCTGCCCCCATTGCGGCACGCCAAACGGAACGCGCACTGGCCGCACTATCGCGGCTTCCTGCACCCGGGCATCCGCCGAGCGACTGCGCAGGGTCTCAAACATCCGCTGGCCTTCGGCATTCGAGACCCGCCGCAAGACGCCATCCTGGCCCGCCCAGTGCTGCCCCTCCAGGTCACGCAATACCACGTCCCCGATCGGTTCGATGCCGCCGTCCAGCAACAATTCGAGAGTATCGCCACTGCGGCGAACGGTCAGTCGTTCGCGCACCGGGCCTTGCTGCACGGCCAACAGCGGCGTCATCGTTCGCGACGGCAAGATGCCACCATCGAGACGGTTTCGATTCGCGTCCCAGTTCCACCGATCAACCCATTGATCGTTGTCGTAACAGGATCGCAGCGACAGCAGCAACGAATCGGGTTCCATCGTCATGTCGCTTGGTGCCATGCCCGCGAACAACGTGCTGACGTTGACACTGACGGCCTCGTGACGGGCCTGGTCCAAGATGGTGCAGCTCTTGACGACTCCGCGCACGCCAAAGCCATCGTGGAAGATGCCGTAGGCTAGGATCACGATGGTCGTGCCAAAGCCCAAGATCGGCACTGTCAGCAACGCGAGCAGCGGCTTCTTCTTGCGCCGCAGCAACAAGAAGTTGACGGGCCCGACCAAGATCGCGAACGCCAGGATGATCAACACGAACATGGTCACCGGCGCCTTGCCGAGACCCTCGATGTCCTGAACCGGGAACAGGTCATGCGTCGCCGGCCACAGGCCCGAACCGAGCAGCGGCACCTCCGCGAGCACGGCCTCGGTGCCAGACCGATCGGTGTCGAAGCCACGGATGGCAGCGACATGGCCAAGCCCGTGCGCCAAGACGCGGTCCCGCGCCCGTTGCGCCAGGTCGCGCAAGGACCCTGCCGGCAACGAATCGCCCGCAGCAACGACGACCGTGCCACCGGCCACCGCGTAGCGCCCGATGGCCTCCTGCAACTCGCCCGTCATGGTCGAAGCCGACACCGCGTCGCCATCGATCACGATCATCGAGAACGACGTCAGCAGCCGCCAATCCGCCGGCAGATCTTCGGACCGCATCTGGAGCGATTCTGGACTGCCGCGAAAGCTCAGCGCCGGCACCAGGTCGAGAACTCGCACGCCATAGGCATTGCGTCCCGAACGATCGGAGACGAACAGGCTGACAATGTTGTCGGTGCCCGGATAGTTGACCCGTTCGCTGTAGGTCACGCCACCAATCGCCACCTCCACCATGCAGCGGTCCGGCGGCAACGCAATCGGTAGAAAGAAGCGCGAGAGCCCCGGCTCGGCCAGCACGGTGCGGGTCGCCTGCACATCGCCTTGGAAGAACCGATGCGGCTTCAAGACAACCCCGATCGATTGCGCCTGCGTCGTGGTGTTCTCGATCTCGAACCGAGCGAAGCCAAGGCCAATCCCGTAACTGGCGCCCCCCGACATGGTCACCGTCACGTTGACAGCGCCAGATCCCGATGGATCGTCGTAGGTGAAGCGGCTCTGGGCAGAGACGACGGCACTCAGGAATGCGAGCGCCAGCAG
>TARA_R110002072_G_scaffold111853_1_pt1 | contig 66680 bp, 58 predicted proteins | sample TARA_R110002072 | Tara Oceans TARA_R110002072 (sample SAMEA4397118) | marine metagenome | biome: Polar Biome; feature: [SRF] surface water layer (ENVO:00010504); material: water (ENVO:00002006), including particulate matter (ENVO:01000060) such as... | depth 5 m | reverse complement strand
CTTTCAAATCCCCCTTACCCCCTTTAAAATGATTCTCTTCTCCACTAAGCATTGTAACCAAGGGGGAGTCGGCCACGGATGCAAATAAGATCAACGGAAAGAATACGGTTTTTTAGTTAAAAACTAAAGAACCACCCTAAGTAGCGGTGAGGTCTGCGATCGAAAAAAATCACTTATTAATCAGGGCTGAAAGTCCTGAATATCACAGCCCAGCTCGACAGGGCTGGGAAATGATAAATAACCCAAACCCCAAAGCTCTGAAAGAGCGGAATAATCCATAAACATCAGCACTCTTCCCTACATAAATAGCAAGCATAACATCCATTTTTCTGCTACAAACAAGACGTTCCTACAGAATGAGCACTGCCAATACCAAGACAAATTTGTCCCAGCGCGACAACTCGATATTACCAGATATTTGCCCCACTTTTCTTCTGCTCCATTGCATCTCTCACTGAAAAAATTAACGTGCTTAACACTGGAAAGAAAGCACAAAAGGGAAAGCCGATGACTATCCCTTTTGTGTAAACTATGTGGTGTTCCTTTCTTGGCTCAACTTCCCACTATCTAAACCAAAACCCAGAACTGACTACCTCCTTAGGATTATCTTCAAAACTCCAAGACAAGTCAAGTTTTGGCGAGCTGTCTTCCTTCATCATATAAATTTTCACAGGGTGATATCCTGCTTCCAAATAAACAGTACCCTGAGGTGAATCATCTGTCGAATAATTACCATCTACTACCGAACTATCATGAATTCGCATAAAGAAGTGACTTTGTTTGCGATCAGCAGAAAAAGTGTATTTCCCACCTTCTGGAACTTTGATGTATCCAGTCCAAACTACTAGATTACCATCTCCACTTTCGCCCTCAATAGCTGGCAAATCTTGCACTTCTTCCGAAATTGCTTTCCCCAATACTGAAGGAATGAAAGTGCCGTTGACATGATATGTAGTGGCTACTAGGCCTTCTTTGACTTTCAGACCTTCCAATGCTGGAACAAGTGAATTATCATAAGGACGAGGAGCTCCCATATCCGCCATTCTACCTCGAAGTGCCATAGACTTGAATTCCTCTTGCAGTTTGATATTTTCACCAGCTAGGTTCCTCGCTTGCTGCGGGTCTTTCACTACATTATATATCTCAAAATCATCGGCTTGGTTTAGAATATCATAGCGAACCCCTACCATATCACCTTTTCTCAGCATCTGCATTTCCCCACGCTTTTTGTTTCGGTGAGATTCCAAAAACTCATCAAAGCCAGGCACTTTCCCATTTTCAGAATATTCTACATATATCTTGCTGGAGGCCTGTTTTCCCTTTCCGATCAAAGAAGGCAATAAGGATACACCATCTGTACGAATAGGTGCTGCTGCCTGGGAAACGTCCGCGAAGGTTGCCATCCAGTCATATGAAATACTTGGGGTAGAAACGACCGTCCCTCCTTTGATATGTGTTGGCCAATGTACAATCGTAGCTGTGCGTAATCCTCCCTCATACACATCTCTCTTTATGCCGTCAAAATTTGCGAAATTATTAAAAAACTCAGGCGTATAGGCCACATAGTCCTTGGGTAAATAAGACTCTCTGGACGGACCATTATCTGAAGTAAATACAACCAAGGTATTTTCTGAAATATTCAGGTCTTTGAGCAATTGCATCAAATCCCCTACTTGATCATCAATACGTCTATTCACAGTAGCGTAGCGCTTGTAGGTAGATGGCCACTCCTCCTCTGGAGTGTTTACATCTTTGTCGTGATCGTAGGTAGCATTGGCAAATTCAGGATAGGTAAATGAATCCACTTCGCCGGAAGCTGTATTAATCATTTCACCAGGAGTACCTAGCCATTGAAGCCCACCATTCAAGCCACCGCCTGCAGGATAATCTTGCGTAGGTAATTCCAGTACTGCATGAGGCGTGTCATAGGCCAAATACATGAAAAATGGTTGTCCTGACTTCTTATTTTGATGTGAAATAATATAGTCTTTTGCCTTGGCCGTGAACAAATCTCCCGTATAAGACTTGTCAAGTCCTTCTACCAGTTCATACCCATCGTACACTTCTTTGCTCCCACGGTAAACTCCTTCTACAGGATAATGCTCATGTCCATCTCCATGTCGGATATAGCCAAAGTACTGATCAAAGCCCTTTTTCAAAGGATGTGCTGGCCAATCAGGCCCTTTTCCTTTTCCCTGTAATCCCCATTTACCAATCGCAATGGTTTCGTATCCTACATTCTTAAGCACATCAGCGACCGTATAATTATCCCCGATTTCCTTATCAAATTGATTATTGCGAACGTGCGCATGTCCTTGGCTGACCCCCATTAGAATCGAAGCTCTAGATGGTGCGCAGACAGGAGCAGCAGTATAATGGTTCGTCAACATAGCTCCCTCATTTGCCATTTTATCCAGCATTGGAGTCATGATCCATGGTTCACTTCGGTCGTTCCGTACTTTTCTTTCATTTTGAAAAAAAACACCTATATCACCATATCCAAGATCATCCACCAGGATGAATATTACATTGGGTTTCTCCTGTGTGTGTCCCACACTTGGAAAAGCGCCTACCAATACGAGCAGGCTCATCATTCTTAAAAAACTATTCACTTTCGATATTGGTTTGGATTGAAAACTGAGATTAAAATTACTCGTTCAGAACACCTCTGGGAACAACAATTGAAATTCAACTGAGTGTTAGACATGAGGATTCTAATTTAATGAAAATGCCCTCCAATCTAGATGGACTGAAGGGCACTTGTTATTCTTAAGTAGAACTTACCAACCTGGATTTTGCTCCAATTTTGGATTAAGGGCAATCTCTTCAGAAGGCACCGGATACAAATATTGGTAATCTTCCCAAGCAGGAGGATTTCCCGTGAAGAACTGGATATAACCTTCCGCTGCTCCCCCTTGAATTGGAATTCTATTGTTCACATCAGAACCTTTAATCCAACGACCAAGCTTTGGTGCGTTTGTGTAATCCATTTTCTTCCATCTTCTCAAGTCATCAAACCTGAAGCCTTCCGCCATCAATTCTATACCACGCTCACGTCTGATTTCCCACAATACCGGATCAATATCGGGATCTCTCGTTGGGTCAAAACCCGCAGTGATAGTACTAATAGCCATTGGCGCTACATTGCCTCTTGCTCTCAGTTTATTGATCGTCATGTCTGCAACAGACTGATCAAATTCACCCAGTTCCCACTTTGCTTCAGCGTAATTGATTAAAACCTCACCCATTCTGAAAATCGGTGCGTCATTGAAATCATTGTTCTGAATATCGTGAAGGCGGTTGTAGTATTTAAACAACTTGTAACCTGTTCTGGAAACATTATAAGGATCACCTTCATTGAAATCTCTGTAGTGCGGTGAAACCCTCAATATATACCCGGCATGATTTCTAGATGGTAATTCTTTCTGAGTCGAACTAGAAATACCAGCCATAAAGTCAATATACTCACGATCCTTAGGGTTATCTGAATAATCCCAAGCTAGTTGATTTCCTGCTACTGTTTTCACTCTGAAAGGAGGAGTAATGGTATACAACATTCGTAGATCTCTTTTTCTGAACTCGGCATAAGGATCCTTATCCGTTTCAAAATCTGGGCTGTTCCAGATAGTCTGACCATCCTGCATCAGATAAGAATCAGCACCTCGTTTTGTGATATCCCAGTTACCAGCCGAATTTCTATGTCTAGAAGTCAAGCTATGAGTCAATATTCCATTTTCATATCTTTTGAAAAGCAGAATACCTGGTACGCCATCCAAAGACTCACTATTAAACACCTCATTGTAATTAGGGTGCAGCGTTGGGTTATTAGCGATAAGCTTTTCCGAAGCTGTAACAGATGCCCTTAGAAATTCATCTCCTCCTGATAAGCCATGATAGCGTCTCCAAGTCCCTTCAAAAAGGCCAAATCTTGAAATCAAAGCTCTTACTACATCGCTGCTAATTGTATTACTAGCCACACCGTTAGTGCCAGGCTCAAAGATATTCTGCTCTGCAAAAAGCAAATCATCCAACATATGCTTTGCTACTTCTGCACGAGGCGTACGAGGAGCAAAAAGTAGTTCGTCCTGATCCGAAAGAACTCTATCTACCCAAGGCACGTCGCCATAAGCTGCGATCTTGGAATAATAATCGTAAGCTCTGAAGAAATAACTGATCGATCTCCAGTGATTTTTTTCTGCCTCAGTCATGTTAGACCTATCTAGATTATCCAGCATGATATTAGCCCGACGCACAAAAGAAAAGTCCCAGATTGATGATGCTGTAGGAATAGTTTGCCTTCCCCAGATCCAAGCAGAACCTTGATTAGTATTATTCTGCATCATCAGATCTGCATCCCAATCACTATTGATTGGAGCAAAGTCATATCCTGGAAACACAGTGTAAAACCCATAGGCATAGGTCTGCGAAACCTGGAAATTCTCAAAGGCATTCTCTTCTGAAAATGCTAATTCCGGCTTTTTGTCCAAGGTGCTTTCAACACAACTAAATGTCAAAAGCGCTAGCGCAAAACCGAAAGCTATATTTTTAACTATTTTCATAATCTTCTATTAATTAAAGTGTCACGTTAAGTCCGAAGGAGATCTTCTTAATGAAAGGATAATTCCCGCCATTGTTAATCCCAGTCAAATCTGCATCAAGCCCATCAGGCAAATGATCAAAATTGAGTAAGTTTTCTCCTGACACATACATTCTAAATCTTGTGATTTTCAGTCTATCTAAAAGCTGATCACTCAAAGTATAGCCCAACGTAATGTTCTGCAATCTGAGGTAAGCACCATTAGAGAGGTATTTACTCTGAACATTTCTACTAACACCGTAATTACCTGCACCATTAGGGTAGTTTCTAGGATAGAAAGCATCCGTATTCTCTGGTGTCCAATAGTCCAACTGGTGCTCGTACACTGTAGTAAATTCAAATGTATAAGGGAAATACACCGGATTATTAATCCACACATCACGCTTGCCTATTCCTCTTAGAAATAGAGACAAGTCAAAGTTGGCAAAGGAAAGAGAACCATTTACACCATATTCAAATCCTCTGGTGGAATTACCGATAATGGATCTGTCTCCGGGATTTTCCAACGTACTGTTGCCAGAGAATATCACGCCATCACCATTTAGATCTAAGTATTTGATATCTCCTGGGTTTTGCTTCACACCATTGAACGAAGGCACTCCGTCTTTCAATTGTCCATTGAGTAGGTTAGCATCTAATGTGCCTTCTACGAAATCATCCACAGTATAAAAGCCATCGGTCGTGTATCCCCAGATTTCATTCATTTTTTGACCTACATAGAACTGGCTAATCAAGCCTGCTTCATTCTGGAACCTGGTGATCTCAGTAGTACTGTTGTACAAGTTGAAACCTACAGTATAGTTGAGTCTCTTGCTCGTCTCTCTCCATTTGATATCCAATTCCCAACCCAGAGTTTTAAGATCGGCTACGTTTTGAAGTGGCGCATTAGCACCGAGTGCAGCTGGCAATTGAGAGCCTGCAGCTAGCATATCCAACGTTTGTCTATTGTACCAATCAAACGTGGTAAATAACTTATTCTCAAATAATCCGAAATCAACTCCAACATTGGTCGTTCTCACTCGCTCCCAAGAATAATTAGCACTTACCAAACCAGGAGCGCTTAAACTTACGGCACGAACTCCGGAATCATTATCTATCCAAGCTACGTTGGAAGAATTCATAGTAGGCAGGTAAGGATAATTCCCCCATGTTCCTTCTACCGCCTGATTTCCGATTTCTCCCCAAGATCCTCGCAGTTTTAGTTCAGTAATCGCTTTCGCTACACCTGCCATAAATGGCTCCCTACTTACTTTCCATGCTCCAGAAAAAGAAGGGAAGAATCCGAAGCGGTTTCCTTCAGGGAATCTGGAAGAGCCGTCATATCTACCATTTGCCTCCAATAGATATTTTTCTTTGAACTGATAGTTTGCTCTACCAAAGAACCCTACGATGCCATAATCAGTGTAGAAATCACTCACGTTTACTACGCCAGTGGCAGTAGAAAGCCCAGGATTAGAAGGAGAAATAAGCTCCTGTCTAGAAGCATTGAACCCTTCACTCATAGACACCTGCTGGTTCATTCCCAACATGAAATCCATGGCGTGCTCGCCGAATTTCTTATTGTATTTACCGTAAGCATTTAAAGCGTGGTAATTTCTCTTGTTTGAACTAGTAAAGTATGAAGACTGACTAGGGTTGTATGGAGAAATAGATAAAGTAGCAGGATTGATCATCGTCGGAGTGAAAGAAGGAGAACTGATCTCATCTCTACTTTTCTCAAACGTGTATTCAGCATTGAATTCCAGTCCTGCAAGAGGCTTATAAGATCCCTTTAAAAAGAATCGTATAACTTCTTCAAAATTTTCACGCTCAGGTGAATATTTGATCAAATTCGCTGGAGTCGCAAAAGGAATCTGCTCAGTACCACCTAGATTATCACTTCCAATAGGAGTAGCAGAGTGGAAGTTAATTGCACTGTAATACAGGCTACCCCAATTTCCTCCAATAGGACCGGTTCTCAGACCATTTTTATAAAAACTATTGAAAGTTGTACTGATCTTAGGACTGATCTGTGTAGTCAAATCTACATTCGCAGTATATCTCTTGTAGCTATCCTTATCCGTCACCATGATACCATCTTCATCATTGAAACCCATGGATATACGGTAAGAAGTGTTTTTACTACCTCCTTTTACAGATAAGTTATGGATTTGCTCGAATCCACTCGACCCTAAAAACTCCTGGTAAAGATCATTTTCACGAGTGTAATACCTCAGACCACTTGGGTCAGTGATATATCCTTCTGGATAAGCACTTGGGTTGCTATTGTACTCATTGATATATCCCTTCCAGGTTGACACATTCTGACCGGTCCAGTAAGTCTGCTGTCCCCAATCATCCAATGCAGTCACAAAATCCAGCGGAGATGCTTTCTTAGGCAGCGTACTTGGCTTTGTAAAACCAAAGTTGTTAGAGTATTCCAGCTTCATAGGTTGCTCGAATCCACCTGTCTTCGTCGTGATCAAAATCACACCAAATGCAGCTTCAGCTCCATAAATAGAGGCAGCGGATGCATCTTTCAGTACTACTACATCTTCGATATCTCGAGGGTTGACATCGTCCAAACTCATTGGCACGTTGTTCACCAAGACAAGTGGGCTACCACCATTGATAGAAGTGAATCCTCGAATGTTGATATTCGTACTAGCACCTGGCTGACCACTTCCGTAAGTGATCTGCAAACCTGGAACAGTACCTTGAAGAGCTTTAGCAGCATCAGTCACAGGTCTATCACCCAGCACTTTGTCCATTTTCACAGAAGTCACAGCACCTGAAATATCCTCACGCTCCTTGCTACCGAATCCTACCACAACGACTTCATCCAGTCCTGCATAATCTTCTTCCATCACGATATCTACACGGCTTCTAGCCCCTACTACTACTTCCTGCTTTTTGAACCCTATAAAACTAACCACGAGCACAGCTCCTTCATCAGGTACTGAAAGTGTATAGTTTCCATCCAAATCTGTAATAGTACCCTGTACACTTCCTTTGAGCAAAACATTCACTCCTGGGACACCCAAGCCATCTTCATCTGTGATCTGACCCGTGATCTCCCTTTCTACTTTCTCCTCTTTCTCAACTTTTTTGGCCGATGGAGTAGTAGCATTCACACTTATGGTCTCATTGACCTGCTTAAATTTCAGCTGGGATTGCTGAGCGATTTCACCTAGAAACACCGCTACTGAAGCACGGCTATTTTTCAAAATCACATTTCTAGAAATATCCACACCAGCATCAGTGAAGAAAAATGTGAAAGGGGTTTTTTGCTCAATTTCTTTGAAAGCATCTTTAATAGACAGCTCTCTTGGTTGCATCGAAATCACAACCTTCTCTATATCCTTAGCCTGTAGCAGCTCATTTGCGGAGGCAGTAGAATATACCGACATCCCCAACATGAGCACTACCAAAAAGCCTAGATTTAGCAACGGACTAAATACACGTAAACTTTTAATCATAGTACATCATTTATTGTAGGTTTATTAATTGCATTTTTCACTCTTACTTATCACTTCTATATAGCTCTACTTGACTGAAGATTACTCTCTAGTAAAATCAACATAGACAGTATCCTTATTTATTTCATACTTGAAAAACGTGGAATAACTCAACACGTCCAGTACGTTTTCTAAAGTCTCTCCTTCTTGGAATTTGCCCAATCCCTTAGCTGTGGACAGACTTCCTTTCACCTCGATCTTCACTCCATACCAGCGCTCAAGTCGCTTGAAAATCTCCTTGAAACCCAAGTTTCGGAATTCTAAAACACCTTCAGTCCATTGCGTATCACGTCTGACATCTCCTTTTCTTTTCTCAAATCCACCCTTACTACTAGTCAAAACTGCTTTTTCACCCGGTAATAGAATTAGAGCCTCATCACTCTCTCCCTTATCCACTTTCACTTTTCCCTCGACTAGCAACACCTCCACGCTATTCTCATTTTCATAGGCTTTGATATTAAAAATAGTCCCGAGCGCTTCTGTGTTCAACCCAAGACTTTTGATAATGAAGGGATGCAAACTGTCTTTTGCCACGGTGATGTATGCCTCGCCTATTAGCTCAATATTTCTATTGACTGCGAAGTCTTCCTGATACACCACTGAACTTTCAGAATTTAGTGATACCAAGGAGCCATCTGGAAGCTGGAATTTTGATTTTACGCCTGAGGGATTACTTCTTGTGATTACTTTGGAAGGAAGTTCCTGCTGGGTAGGCTCAGGAGTATTCGTTGATTTGAAAAAAACTAGAGGAACCAAAATGACCAGTGTCACGATGGCTGCTACACTTACCCAAGAAGGTATATGTCGTTTAGTTGTTCTATGTACCTCTCTGCGGTAGTTACTGTCGAGCTTTCGCGTCTTAGCTTTTACTTTCTCAACATTAATTTTATCTAGGAGGGATTGACCGTTCCAATCTGCATAGTCTCCGACTACACGCTTGCTGTTCCAGTCAGAATTAATTTTAGAATCTAAAAAAGAGGTGCCTTCCTCAGTATTCAGCCAAGCGCAAAACACTTTCGCATCTGACTCGGGCATTTTCCCATCAAAAAAATCCTCAAACTGTCTATTCTTATCCATTAGGTTTATTTAGTTAACCCGGAATATGAATTAGAATTCGTAGGAGAATAAAAGCCACAAGTATATCAACTTAATGATTTCAGGCAGTCTTAATTCGTAACAGATTTCCTATTACATATTTCGGGTTCAAAAGTATATAGACCTGAGGTCCGCAAAAGTCCCGGAGAAATGTGAAAAAATCTTAATTATTTTTCCTCGAAGGAATTCCACCTAATAAACTACTACTACAATTCGCCCATAGTCGATAGCCACAAAATCACAATAGGAATAATATCCTGCTCTGAAATCTTGGACTTCAAGTACTTATTCGCTTCTACTAATTGATTTTTAACTGTTTTCTTGGAAATATGCAGTTGATCAGCAATCTCATCCAGAGACAGTAATTCCACCCTTTTCAATAAAAAAATCTGTCGCTGTCTAGGTGGAAGGTTATTCACCTCCTTTAGCGAAGCTTCCAGCATTTCTGCATAAATAAAGTCATCCTCTGTAGAATTATGAGCATCACTACCTGTGGACATTAATTCAGTTTTTTGAAGGGATTTTCTAGCATTCTGCTGGACAAGTCGAATCACCAGCGATTTGAGGATAGCTAGTAAGTATGCATTGAAGCTCAAGGAGGGATCCAATCGCTCTCTATTTTTCCAAATCTTGATAAAAGTCTCCTGCACTACTCCTTCCGCATCCTCATGATCCAGTTTCATTTTTCGGGAAGTGTGGTAGATTTTCTTGGAATACTTGGTGTACAAAAAAGTAAATGCTTCTTCTGAGCCCGACCTAAGGTCTTCTACCCACATCGCATCTTCTACTTCACCTTTCATCTAAGAATCCTTAATTGTACCTGAACTTGGTATTTGAAATAGCAATTAAAGAATTTTAGGGCAAATATTCCAAACACAGCATAGCCCAAATCATCTAGGACAAGGGACTATGCAGTGATTATTTTAAATTCTATTAACTATTCATCAACTCCTCAATCTCCTCAGCTTCTACTGGGATGTTTCGCATCAGGTCAAAGTAACCTTTGCCTTCCTGAATCACGATGTTGTTCTCCAGTCTAATCCCAAGACCCTCCTCCTGAATATATATCCCAGGTTCTACTGTAAACACCATGCCTGGCATGATCGGTCCATGCATAGTTCCTACGTCATGCACATCCAATCCCAAATGATGAGAGGTGCCATGCATGAAATACTTTTTGTAAGCAGGCCAAGTAGGGTCTTGGTTTTTAATATCGGTCTGATCAATTAAGCCCAAATCCACTAATTCGCTTTGCATAATCAGCCCAACTTCCTTGTGGTAATCCTGAATATTAGTACCAATTCTTAATATTTGCGAAGCTTCCTTCTGTACACGTAAAACTGCATCATACACCGCACGTTGTCTCTCCGTAAATCTTCCGCTCACTGGAATGGTACGGGTCATATCTGCATTGTAATTACCATATTCAGCACCCACATCCATCAGTAGCATTTCGCCAGCTAGACACTCCTTGTGATTCTCAATGTAATGCAATACGCAGGCAGATGCTCCAGAAGCGATGATCGGCTGGTAAGCAAAGCCATTGCTTCTATTTCTCACAAACTCATGCAGGTATTCTGCTTCGATTTCATATTCCGTCACTCCAGGCTTGACAAAGGACAAGATTCTTCTAAACCCTTTGTCAGTAATATCACAAGCGATTTGAAGCTGATTGATTTCTTCCTGTTCTTTCACCCCTCTCAACTCATGCATGATAGGAGCAGCGCGATGATAAGTATGAAGAGGGAACTTCGTTTTACATTCCTTGATGAATCTAGCATCCTGAGTCTCTACCACTACCCCAGCACGCAAATGCTCATTAGTATTAAGGTAGACATTGCAGCAAAGTGCCATTACCGTATTGAAGACCTGATCAAAATTGGCTAGCCATTGTATGTTCTTGATCCCAGAAGTCGCTTCAGCTTCTTCCTTCGTGTACTTATGTCCTTCCCAAATCGCTATATGCTCATTCGTTTCACGAAGAAAAAGCACTTCACGCATGTGAGGATTAGGACAGTCTGGAGCTAACAATAAAATGGTTTCTTCCTGATCTATTCCGGTGAGGTAGAATAAATCATTATTCTGACGAAAGCGCATAGTCCCATCAGCATTGGTAGGCATGATGTCATTAGAATTGAAAATCGCTACGCTACTTTCTGTGAGCTTGTAGCAAAATTTCTCACGATTCTTGATGTAAAGTGAACTAGAAAGAGGTTGATATTTCATCTGTTTATATTTTTTGTGATTATCCGCAATGATCCCATTAGCCTTATTTGCTTTGGTTTACTGGCTGGAAGACCGAAGACGGGTGACCGAAGTGGGATCAATGCTCGAGTTTACCAAATTCTATGATGCATATGTCACTATACTGGCAGAAAAGCGGATATAAATATTGGATTTCATTAGTTAAATCCTGCCCTGTGACGAAGCAAAGGGGATTGTGTGTCTTAGATACACATGCCTTATGCTGACTAGAATTCATGGATTTTTTCTGATTCTGAAATGGAAAGTTACTAATTATACCGCGAAAATCTGGTTAGAAATTCAACTGGAACCAATTTCCTGCTTTACTTTGTATATTACCGAAAGGGTAAATTAAAGCATGGAATTAAACATCAAAGAACTTAGTAACGGCATTCGGATTGTTCATCAGGAAGTTACCCATACCAGACTAGTTCACTGCGGATTTATATTAGACATAGGGAGTAGAGATGAGACCAAAGAGCAGGAAGGTCTAGCCCATTTTTGGGAACATATGGCCTTCAAAGGCACCAAGAAGCGCAAAACCTTCCATATACTCAACCGCTTAGAATCACTGGGCGGAGAACTAAATGCCTACACCACCAAAGAGAAAGTATGCTTCTACGCTTCTACCCTAAAGGAGCATTATAATAAAGCTGCCGAACTACTCTTTGACATTACATTCAACAGTACTTTCCCTGAAAAACAGATAGAAAAAGAGCGCCAAGTCATCCTCGAAGAAATGGCCATGTACCGAGATTCTCCGGATGATGCTATTCAGGATGAACTGGATGAGTTGGTCTTTGAAAATCATGCTTTAGGCAGGAATATCCTGGGAACCGAACAGACAGTCGGAAGCTTTACTCAACAGGATTTCTTCGACTTTATCTCTACCCGCTTAGATACGTCCAGGTTGATATTCTCTGTAGTTGGAAACATCTCCTTTCAGAAAGCACTGCGAGGGATAGAAGGTCCTTTGTCGCAAATTCAGAGCAAAAGAAGTCTGTACGTGAGGAGTGATTTCAGTAATTATACTCCAAAAGTAAAAATTCAAGAGCGGGATGTAAGTCAGTCACTTTGTGCGATTGGACGACCCGCATTCTCACTTTACGACCCAAACCGCTTTAAACTTTTCCTTTTAAACAACATCTTAGGAGGCCCGAGTATGAACAGTAGATTGAACCTTATGCTTCGCGAAAAGCATGGCTATGTGTACAGCATTGAGTCAAACTACCATCCATTTTCGGATATAGGTTTTTTTGGGATTTACTTTGGCACAGAGGGGAAAACGCTGCAAAAGGCTCAATCACTCGTCCTGAAAGAAATGAGTAAAATGGCTAAAACCAAGCTCGGAACTGTACAGCTTCACATGGCTAAGGAGCAAGCGATAGGTCAGATGGCGATGGCTGAGGAAAATTACTCTGCTCTTATGCTGGTATATGGCAAAAGTCTGCTTGATCATGGAAAAGTAGATCCCTTGGAAAATATATTTAATCAGATTAGAAATACTACGGCAGAAGAACTTCAGGAAATTGCTCAGGAAATGTTCAATCCAGATATACTTACTTTCTTGACTTATAAGCCCCAATAATCATGGAATTCATAGACCCTGCACTTTTAACCTACTGCGAAGACCATAGTACAGAAGAGGATACTTTGCTGAAAAAAATCACCCGTGAAACTCAGGCAAAAGTCATGTTGCCACGCATGATCTCTGGACACTTGCAGGGAAAAATGCTGGAGCTTTTCACCAAAATGCAAAACCCAAAAACAATTTTAGAGATCGGTACCTATACCGGATATTCTGGAATTTGCATGGCAAGAGGATTGGGAAAAGGCGGTAAATTAATTACGCTGGACATCAATGACGAGCTGGAAACAATGGTAAGAGGGTTTTTCGAAGAAAGTGGACTAGCAGAGCAAATTGATTACAGACTTGGTAACGCCATTGAAATCATCCCTACTCTTCCAGGTCCATTCGACATGGTCTTCATAGATGCAGACAAAAACAACTATGCAAGGTATTACGAACTGATCATTGACAAGATGAATCCTGGGGGGATTATTCTAGCGGATAATGTGCTTTGGTCAGGAAAAATATTGGTAGAAGAAGGAAAAAAAATCGACAAGGATACGCAAGCTATCTTGGATTTTAACTCCATGGTTCAAAACGATCCAAGGGTAGAAAATGCCCTTCTTCCCATACGCGATGGCGTGATGATGGCAAGAAAAATCTAGGAGAAAAGAAAAGGGGAATCATTTTTGCTAAAATGAGGCTGCAACTTACGATGAAAGCCTTTTTCGAATGAAAACCAACAGTATAACTTACCTCCTTTTCATCTTAACACTTTTTATAAGCCAAAATTTATTGGCTCAAATCCCGCAGGTGCCAGCAGAATTGGAGTTTGCAGATATAGTAGTAAGAATAAATCCACAGGCTCGCAGAGAAATCCAACTGGATGTGGATGCTCAATATCGTAACCCAAGCTATTTCAAAGTAAAGCAAGATAGAGTCAACCTATATATGCCCCTAATCGAGCGAGAGCTCAAAAACTCGGGAGTTCCTGTAGACCTAAAATACCTTGTGATTCAAGAAAGTGGTTTGATAGGAGATGCTGTCTCCACTTCCAATGCCGTTGGATTTTGGCAGTTCAAGCAAGGAACTGCAGAAGAGGTATTTCTAAGAGTAGATAACCAGATCGATGAGCGAAAAAACATCGTCTCCTCCACCAAAGGAGCAGCGCTTTATTTGAAAAAACACAACAATACCTTTGACAATTGGATGTGCGCCTTAGTGTCTTACCAGATGGGGTTAGGCGGAGCCAAAGCATATTTCGGAACCCAGTACAATGGAAAACAGGTCGTCGATGTAGATAGAAATACACATTGGTACTTCAAGAAATTTTTAGCTCATAAAATCGCATTTGGCAGCCATACAAGTACGCTGACTAGCAATGGAAGCTATATGGTAGAAGAGCGCGTGCAAGGGCCTACTACACTTGCTGCACTATCGAAAAAATACGGGGTAACAGAAAAACATTTAGAAGAATACAACCTTTGGACAAAAAACGGTAAAATCCCTGGAGACAGAGTCTATACCGTAGTGTATGTGAAAAACGGTTCGCTTCCAATTCAGCCAGCGGTCATCACGGAATCGCAGCCAAAAACAACCACTACTACTACCACAACCACAGCTAGTAACTCTCCTGTCTACAAGCAAGCGAATTCATTCCCAAGAATTAACGGGAACACTACCAAAGCATCGCAGGCAGATCAAATCACGGTGAACAACCTAGACGGAGTTCAAGCTTCTCAGACAACTACTCAAAGCACCTTCTCTGACCGAGTTGGCGTGAAGGAAAATAAACTTCGTAGGCTAAATGATCTTGAAAAAGGCGAGCGAATAGAAGCAGGCGAATATTACTATACTGAGAAAAAGAATGCCAGCGCGGAAGTAGCTACACACATCGTAAGACCGGGTGAGACACTTTGGAGTATCTCTCAAAAATACGGAATCAAGCTTTCCTCCTTGAAATCTAAAAACAGAATCAGAAGAGACAGCGAATTAAAAGCTGGAATGGTACTGAATCTTCAAGAGCATAGAAAGCGTGGCGAGGAAATTCCACGAGTAGCACTTACTGCTCCTGCACCAGCAAGACAGGCAGTGGTCACTCCGACGCCCAGCCCGACAGTTAGTCAACAACCTTCATCTACTACTATTCAAAACAATACTTCAGCACCCTCTCCTACCAGACTTACGCATATTGTCGCAAGCGGTGATACGCTCTTCAATATTAGTAAAAGATACGGCGTGAGTGTCAATGAATTGAAGGATTGGAACAATATCGGAACTCAAAATATCATATCCATTGGGCAGAAATTGGTTATCTTTCGCCCCTGATCTGTAATCCCCTAAGCTTTTTAAATGTCAAAGTATCTCCTGATTTACGGATTATTCCTACTATGCTTTAGCCACACTATTCAGGCTCAGGATAGACAGTATATTCCCGACACCGTACTGATTAATGGTGACACACTATTGATGCTTGGAGACTCGCTCATTATCGATGTGCCAGTCAAAGAGATCTTTTGGAAAACGGGTGGAAACTACAATCTAAACATCCAACAAGTCACTTTATCCAATTGGGCTGCTGGTGGCTCCAGTACATTTGCGTTGACTTCAGGTCTCACTCTTTATGCCAATTACAAGAAGGAGAAAAAAGTTTGGGACACGCAATTGACTTTCAGTATGGGATTCAACCGTCAAGACAACAGGGACTACAAAACTCGAAAGACTAACGATAATTTCCATTTTGTAAGTAACTACGGTAGAGAACTCTCGGAATTCTTCTACCTGTCTACTCAATTGGACGCGAGAGCTCAGCTCCTAGCGGGTTACAAATACTCTAGGCCAGCAGGAAGTGACGTAGAAGTTCGCACCCGGATTTCAAACTTGCTTTCGCCAGGTTATGTACAATCTTCGACGGGTTTGAACTACCGAAAAACCTACAAAGACAAAAGTAAGATTTCGGTAATCCTATCTCCTTTCACGGGTAGATTCACTATAGTGCTGGACGATTCTCTCAGTAGAGTTGGTGCATTCGGTGTGACTCCAGGAGAAAATGTACGAGCTGAAGCAGGGGTCTCACTTGCCGCCTCAGTGACGGACATTCAATTGATGAAAAATATCACCTGGAAATCCGACATCAACTTGTTCTCAAATTATGAGGTATTTGGAAATATGGTAGTAAACTTCAATTCTGTGATCAGAATGAAGGTAAACAAGTTCATATCCACGCGGATAGAGACGGTAATGATCTATGATGAGAATGTATTTATCAAACAAGATGATGGCACATCCAGGCAAGCCGTACAGCTGCAGAATCTCGTCAACTTTGGGATATCCTTGGATTTTTAAAAATCCGTTTCCAAGCCAAATCTCCGCTGAAATTCACCCAAAGCAGCATGCTTATCCTTTAAAAAGTTGAATTTATCAGTGCTGGTATAGAGTTTATTGCGCTCTGACTCTAATTCTTCTTTTAGCTCCAGTTCTATTCTAAAGTGATTAACATTACCAATTTCCCGGATAATTCTGGTTAATTCAGGCTTCATCTTGAGCGCAAGCTCCTCTTGTACATGTCCCATCACCTCTAGGATAACAGATCCATTGTTCATCTTAAGTGATTGCCCAAGAATTGCCACTTCCATGCTTTTCTCAATCTTCTGAAAGTGCTCCTTTACCGAAATAAAAATCTCGTCTAATATCTGTTGGGTGAGATCTCTCCCTTCTACTTTTACTTCGACGACTTCCTCACTTACCTTACTTTTGGCATTCTGCAATTCATCTTTAGCTTTTTGGTCAGCGAGTTGCTTAGTATGTCCTAGGTTTTTGGGAATAGAAATAGTCTTCTGCAAAGAACTAGGCTTGGCAGCACCGGAAGGAGTAGGAAGAGGAATTGGTTCTTTAGTGGGTTCAGGGACTGACTGTGTCAGGCTTTTTTTTTTGCATCCTCAGCAGCCATCATAGATAGACGAAATGCTTGTGGAAGCTTAGCCATTTTCATTAATGCCAATTCTACGTGCAAACGCTGATTTTTAGACGTCTTATAATGAATATCACATTGATTAGCGATGTTCAACGCAGAAAGCAAAAATGAGGCAGAAGCAGCTTCTGTCTGTTGTAAATAACGCTCTTTGGCAGATTCTGACACTTCTATCAACTCTACAGTAGCTGGATCTTTAGCTACTAATAAATCTCTAAAATGCTCGCAAAGGCCTACGATGAAATTGTGCCCATCAAATCCTTTCTTCAAAATCTCATCAAAAATCAATAAGACTTGGGAAAGATTCTCAGTAACTAATGCGTCTACTACTTTGAAGTAATAATCGTAATCAAGGATGTGAAGATTACCAATGGTCTCATGATACGTGACTTTTTTCCCTGCGGAATAGGTCACAATCAGATCAAACATGGATAAAGCATCCCGCAGTGCTCCGTCCGCTTTGGTAGCGATCAAGCGTAACGCTTCCTCTTCATAGTCCACGGTTTCCTTCTCCGCGATATACTGCAAATGCGTCGCTATGTCTTTGATCTGAATTCTATTGAAATCAAAAATTTGACAGCGAGAAAGAATGGTAGGAATAATTTTATGCTTTTCTGTAGTCGCCAATATGAAGATGGCATACTTTGGAGGTTCTTCCAATGTCTTCAAAAATGCATTGAAGGCCTGATTGGAAAGCATGTGAACCTCATCAATAATATAAACTTTGTACTGCCCTTTTTGCGGAGCGTAACGTACTTGATCTACTAGATTACGGATATCATCTACGGAGTTGTTAGAAGCAGCATCTAGCTCGTAGATATTGAAGGAACTGTTGTTTTGGAAAGAAACGCAGGATTCGCATTTACCGCAAGCTTCGAAATCAGCCTGAAGATCTTCACAGTTGATCGTCTTTGCAAGGATACGGGCACAGGTAGTCTTCCCCACTCCACGTGGACCACAAAACAAAAAAGCCTGAGCTAAATGGTTGTTTTTTATGGCATTCTGAAGCGTGGTGGTAATATGCTGCTGCCCTACTACGCTTTTGAAATCTGCCGGTCTGTATTTTCTTGCCGAAACGACGAAATTTTCCATCACCGCAAGATATAAAAAACTCTATACTCAGGAAGCCCAGCAACTGGCTATTTCAGACAATCTTCGCTAAATACCTGAATTATAGGGGATGAATTTTATGGTGAATGGCTGAGATGATTTCAGAACGCTGATTTTGCTTGAATATGGACCTGGCAATAACCTTTCCCGCTGATTTTCGCTGACAAAACCCGCTGATTAACACAGATGATTCTGCAACTGAAATTCGCTAAGAAACTCAGATCTACCAGCTAATAAAATCTGCGGAAATCTGCGCTAGTTTTCTGCGTGCATCTGCGGGAAAAATAACATCTCATCAAAAATAACCCCAGCAAGAAATTTAATGCAGGAAAAGAAAAAACTCAAGGAACCAAAATTCTATTACTTTTGTCTTCCTAATTCAAATGGGGCTGACCGGTTTTGACAGTAAGTGTAAAGATCGGGCTCGCATGCAGGCTGGAGTATGTATGGCCTTAAAAAATTCATACGCACTATAAATGGCGAAGAATCTTACGCTATGGCTGCCTAATCTTACCTTAACAGGAAAGAAAGCTTAAAGGGTTGAGTTACGAGAGTAATTCCCCAGCCACATTCCTCCGCCCCCCGTCCTTTCGGGGTGGATTCCGGGATGTCGACTTGATTGGAATGCGGCTTGTGATGCTATTAAGCAGGTCTAAGACAAATAGCTAAGTCGGAACTAGGTGTGTCACCCAGCATATTTCGATCGAAAATCCAACAGGTGACTAAGCATGTAGAAGGTACGTTGTTTCCTTATCTGGACGCGAGTTCGAATCTCGCCAGCTCCACCTGACGGCACAAATCCAATTTTTTAGGATTTGTGCCTTTCTTTTTTGAAGGCAATTCCCTATTTATCAGGTAGATAAGCTTAACAAATTTGTTGACTACGGGAGGTCGAACTTTTTCATTCTGAAAAGTTATTTTTTTTGAAAAAGTCGAACTCAGAGTAATCTTCTTCTCTTCAACGTTTGCATTATCATATAATTCCCCAAGCCTACCCATCACTTTTAAACCTCTATTAATCATTATCTTAAAGTACTTTTAGGCTTTAATTTCAATGCTGAAATTTGATTCTAACCGATGTCAATTTCATGATTACACTCCTTTTTTATGGAATTGAAATTTTCCGAGTCGATTTTATCTTCCAATAGAAGATTTCGAGCTTTTGTCAGTTTGCAGTGCATATAGCGATCAAATTGCCTCCCGGAGTTATGTGATTTTTTTTTGGGTAGGAATAGTTGAAGATTTATTAATGGCGTTTATAGCAATAGCTCTACTAAAAAGCCAGGGCGTATATTTTCAGGTATGTTTTATTAAAGGAATATGAAAATTAGAAATAGACTGTTATTCCGGAATATAAATAATCTCGCCATTTTCCAATTCATAGGCTACTCCAACACGCTTACCTTTATTTCCGTCACCCGAGGAATTGTTATTGGATTTATACCGGGTAATTTCCTCTCCCTTTTTGGTGATGATTTCCATGTTCTCCTTACCGGGATTTTTGACCATGGTAAAATCCTCTTGAGAAAACATCTCTGTCATATTAAACCGAGTTACCAATGCAACCATCAAGGCTACCGCAAAGACCATAGCTACATCAAATAAGTTTGCTACTGAGGAAATCGGATCATCCTCAACTGGGCTATTCAGGAAACTATTTTTACGCCTTCTCATTCTCTTCGGTAATTAAGTCAGCTATAAATTGAAGCGTGGCCAGATCCTTTGCAAACCATCTCTGCCTGATTTCAGTAAGCGTAAAACCTATCGCTCCCACGATTAGCCCTACCACTGTCGTGGAAAAAGCAACTTGCATATTCTCAGCCATAGACGCAATGTCCCCTGAAGCCAAGCCTACCAAAGCTGGACCCATAGGAATCAGCGTACCCATTAAGCCTAAAACAGGGCCTAATTTTGACATGTTTTTAGTAGAAGATAACTGCCGTGACATATCCAATTCAAACTCATTCAAAATTTTCTCACGTCTGACTTCAGAACCTTTTGCCTGAACAAGTTGATCCAAATAAGTTACGAGCACATTTTTACCCGCTGGTAACCGACTTTCCTTCAAACTCTTCTGAGAAAGACCTGACATAAAAGGCTGCACCAATTTCCCTACTTTCAGTCTGCTGATATAGGAGCTATAAAAACCTCCCAAAGCCGCCAGAGCCTTTAGAAACAAAAACAACAAAACTACCACTACTGGCAGCATCAGCCCGGTAGAGATCCAATAGAGTAATTGATTTAATATTTCCATTTTAATTCTTAGGTATGTCCGCTTTTCTGTCAGTGAATAGACACAAGCAAAAGCGCAAGTGATTAAAGTTAGGATTAAGGTTACTTCTGTCACCAGTCATCGGCCTTGTAGCCAGCAAACCAAAGAAATTTAGGCTACTGGCAGCATTTCGGATAATCATATTATTTTTATTTTTCTTTTAATAATTGCACCTAACCATCCGATGAGGAACATACCCACTACCAATAAAAAAAGGTAAATGAGGGGTTTCGATTCAAGGTAGGTTGTGGTCGGAGAATAGGGTAGTTTTTGGCAAAAGAAGGTGATAACCACACTGCATAGAATCTGTCCAAAACACAAAATATAGCGCATCTCCAATCTTAAGTAGGCTTCTGGTAGCAACCATTGTATCAGTCGGGGAAAAGACAGGAATACGAAAATGATGAACCCTGAAAACAGTATCCCAAGTAAATCGAAGGATACCAGATGAGACAAGTAGTAAAAACTGTTCATCTGCAAAAAGAGAATGGCAACGATAAGCATCAGACCTGGGAAATATGTAGCATAGCGAATTCCATTTTGAATCTTATGGCCAAAGAGGGATTGAAGAAAAGCCACATCCAATAGAATAAACGCGAGTGCCTCCACCATTTGAATGGTTGCTAATTGCTGCATCAAATTGGAGTCCGCCAGCCACTGATTTAGCTCCTGCCTACTTTGATCCAGCACCCAGGGATAAATCAGATAGCATAAAAGGCCTAAGCTGCCTGCTAAAACGATTTTTGGGAATAGTTTCCATTGGCTCATTTGAAAAAAGGAACCAATAAGGGCCAAAACCAACATGACTTGAACTACCAACTCCATCCTATTCCTGTCTTCTTCTCTTGATGTACACAAAAACTAACAGTCCAAAAATTAGAGCGACAACGACATAAAGAACAACGGGAAGGTTATCCTCCAATTCTCCTTCTAACTGCTTCTTTTTTTGCAGGGTTTCCTTTTCCAAAACCAGGGCATCTTCCTGAGATGGTGCTTCCCGTACTGATTTCAGCGCCGCTTCATAAGTTGCTAGTGCCTGCTCTGTCAAATTTTCTGAAATAAAAGATCTGAGTTTCTCATTGTCACAGACAAATTCGCTGCATCCTGCTTTGTACTTCTGGATCAAACTGGTATGTAGATTTACCAATTCCTCAATTTGCTGCTGAGAGGCATCCCAATATCCTTTACGTATGGTCTCCAGCATCACCGCTGTCATTTCCTCCAATGCATAAGGGTTTTCCCGCTCAAAGAAATCATGCACCTGAAGTCCCAATTCATCCTTCACATACACATCATGCAGATTGTCCCAAAGTTCATTGTCAATTTCATTAGGCTTCATCACATTCCAGCCATAGGTGTTTCTGAAGGTTTCAGCAAATTTCTCAGCTGAAGTCGCTCCTCCTTTCATGTACTCAGAGATATATTTTGGATTCAATAAGGTAGATCTCGCTTCCACCCAAATGGCATCTTTTAAGCCTTGGACTTTAGCCTGAGATGGATTTCTAAAATCATTAAAATACGCATCAGGGTCTTCACCCGTCACATGACGTACAGCCAAACTCAATCCACCCATAAATTCATAGACGTGATCAAGACTTAAACCTCCCCAAGTATTGCTCTCCCGTGGTTGTACTACTACCTCGGTATTTTGGAGTGCTGCTTCAAAAACACCCTCCTGAAAAGCTCCCCAGTTTTCACCTTCATCATAGATAGCTCCCATATTATTGAGATAGGTTTGAGCCACTTCACTTTCATCCTCCCAACTGTCCCCACGTTCCACCATACCCATGATATTGGTACCATATACTCCATTTACTCCTCCGAAAACCCGCTGAGTAGACCATTCCTTTGCTTGCTTAGGGGAAAGTCCTTTTTCCTTCATAAAAATCTCAGATGCCATCACACCTGCTTTCACAAAGTTATCTTTGTCATCTCCAGCTTCTGAGGCCATGATGACGGCTTTATTGATCAAATACATACGGGAAGCTGCCAGATCTCTAAATTGCCCAGCTGTCTGTACCAACACATCGATTCTCGGCCTTCCGAGTTCCTGTTGAGAAATTAGGCGGATATCCACTACCCTATTGAAAGGATCACGTACCGGCTCCACGCCTAGCAGATAGAAAATCTGTGCTACCATAGCACCTTCTGTCGCGATAAAATCTCCTGGCCACAGCGTGAAACTTACTTTCTTAGGATATTCCCCATGCTTTCCTAGATGTGTCTCCAGCAGGTTTTTGGCCAAGGATACTCCAACTGCCCAAGCCTCAGGTGAGGGGGTTTTTTCTGCATCTATGGAATAAAGATTTCTTCCCGTCGGTATGGTTGACGGGTTGGTAATCGGGTCGCCTCCAGAGGATGGTGAAATATACCCTCCCCCCAATCCAGTTAGCATAGCCTGCATTTCCGATTCTGTACTGGACAACAGCTGCTCCCTGTACTGATTAACAGAATTTACAGCCTGACTAATTGCCATCACTGCTTGTGCATGATCTCTTTGTCGACGCTGTGAAGCCAGTAGGATCAATTCTCCCTGATCCATGGTTTCACCCAATTTTGTCTCAAAGTTTTCTTGGGACCAAAACGATTTCAACTCTTCCGGCCTTTTCTCTTTTATTAAATCCCAGGAAGATTTGTATTTCTTTAAGTGGGAAAGATGAAGGGAAATCTCCGCTTCTGGCACTTCTTTTAAGCGACCTTCACCAGAAATCAATTCTATGGATCTTCTATATTCATGTCTTGTCAAAATAGCAATTATCTCCAGATCTGCTTTTTCCTTTTCTTCTATTACCTGCTGAGCTAGGCTTTTGTCTTCAAGCAGCTCAAAAGTTTTCGCTCTCAAAGACTCTTTTTGCATAAGTGTTAGCAGGGCTTTTACCTCCTGCTGCTGCCCTACTTCTATAGCTTTTGCCATAGCAGGAATTGCCTTAGCCACTGTTTTAGCTTTTTCGAGAGTCTGGGGATCCAGTACCCCAGAGCTTTGTTTGAATTGCTTGTCTGACTTAAGGTTTTCGATGAACTCAACTCTTTCGGGAAAAGGAGAAATGGCTATTACTAAGCGCTTCAATTCAGTCAGATCACCTTCTGTGACCACTTGGTTTTTCTTTTCTGCTCCAGGCCGCCCACTGGGCTTATCAGCACTTCCCATGCTTATAAAACCTTTAATAATGTCGGAATCAGACAAACCCTTTGAACCTCGGATCCATTCCTCTGCTATATCCTGGTCTTCTTTGCTCAGCAGATTGGACAATACATATTCCACCAGAATACTTTTGTGCGTAAGGTCCTCTATTGCTTTTTTGGCTTGAGTCCTATAGATCCGGTCAAAGTATACCTGATCATCCAACTGTTTTTGGGTAGTTATTCCCTTCAGTCTATCCAATGATGCGAGACTAAAGGCAATAGGATCCAAAGCCATCAGCATCGCTGTATTATTGATTTGTTCTTTAGAATAGGAAACTCCCAAGGAATATAGTCCCCCGGTTACTTTGGAATTTCTGACTTCTTCCACATGATTGGACAGTTTTGAAATATCCTCATCAGCAAAGTTCCCTATGCTATCCAAACCTATATCCACATGCAAACCAAGCGCTTTGGCTTGTTCAGTAATATTTTTGCGGTATTGCTCACGAACTGCACTAGTTGATCCTACAAATGAAGTCAGTTTGTCACTGAGAAGCTTTAGGTCACCCGTCACTTCCGACTCCATAAATGGCGGAGTCAAATGCGTCAAGGTGGTTGCATAACTTCTACGCTTGGCGATAATCCCTTCCCCAACATTGCTGATCGTGTATACATAAAAGTGTGGAGTAACGCCAATTAATGCATCTGCCCAGTCGTAGCCAGAAAGTGCCACCTGCTTGCCTGGCGTAAACTCCAAGCTTCCATGGGTACCCCAATGGATGATAGCATCTGCCTTAAATTCATTTCTGGTCCAAAGGTAAGAGGCAACATAGGGATGCGGAGGTGCTTCCTTAGTCCCATGGATTATCTTAAACGTGTCTTCCCCTACACCCGCAAGTGGCTGAGGCAGTAGTACTACATTCCCAAATACCAAACGTGCAACTGCCAAATAGTCTTTACCATCCTTGTATGTACTCAGGTAATCTCCTGGAGCATTTCCATACTTTGCCTTCACAGCATCGTAGCTATCTTTTTCCAAATCCTTTTCCACCCAATCTTCATAGACCGATTTCTCTACCAGCGCAGGATTACCCTCTTTCAAAAATTCATCAAAAGCGCCTTTAGCATATGGTCCTAGTACAGACCCTTGTTTTTTGATCATTTCCCATAGCTCGTCGGGAGAGTCTGGTAGACCCGTGACAGTATATCCTTCTTCTCTCAACCTTATCAAGGAATTGTAAATTGAAGGCACTACTTCCATATTGGAGGCTACCATAGCATTGAGGCCAGGCCCTTTGAAGTAATAAATGGCTACTTTTTTGTCTTTATTAGGTTTGGATTTGAGAGCAAGCCATTTCTCAACCATGTCACCAAACTTCTGAAGTCTATCAGGAATAGTTTTGAAAGCTAAGAATCCGCTTTCATCTTGATATTGAGCGATGATTGCATAGGGATTGATACCACCATCAAGCTCAGGCTGTACTACACTCATGGAGAGCAATGAGCCAGAATATCCTTGAGGGTCATCCACCCAATCTTCATATGGAAGAAATACACTGAGTGGGGTAAGCAATGGAATATTTTTTTCTTTGAGCCATGCAGTGGCCTCTTTTTCCTGTCCCAAAGTCAATCTTCCATGGGGCATCAAAATAACCAAGTCTGGATCTATGGCCTGTAGAAATTCTAATCTTTTGGTGGCTGCGCTGATGGTATAAACATTGAGATTCCGATTTTCCAACATGGTAATCAGCGAATCTATGTGGTCACGATTTGAATTGAATGGACCAGGAACACTGGTGAGCAACGCAACCTTGGGCTGGCCGGCTTTAAAAAAGCCATTTTCCTCCAAGTATTCCTGATAATCCTCCAAATTTGCAAAAGTTGCTTCTTCGTCCTTGTGAAGAAACACATCGCTTGGCACTGGAATCGGCTCAGAAGGAATATCCGAATACCATGTTTTGCCATCCATTTTACTACGGACATAGGCCAAAAGATTGGCGTAGTTTTCAGTGCCTCCATAAGAAAAGTATTCCGTAACCCGATCTAAGTCCTCTCCTTTGAGATTGGTTACATCCACGTTGGGGTTGGTTGCAGATTCCACGAAAAGTTGAAGGCCAGCATAGCCGGCATTCTGCAGTTGCTGCATTTGCTCAGGGGACATTTGGAATCCCCGGCCAAAAATAAATACAGCAGTATAATCCCTTAATACATCCAACTTATCTAATTCCAACACATCCAATTTGATCGATGAATTGGTATTTGACTTACTGATTCTAGCTAAGCTAAACTCAGGGTAATTGATAAAAGCGACTTTGGTGGGTGAAACGTTTTGTTGATAATATCTGTAGCCAAAGCCCAGTACAATCAAAAACAACAAACCCAGAATGAGACGGATCAGTGTCTTTTTATTGGAGGTTTTCATAGGATGAGATTTAAAAGCTTAAATAGGTTGCCATCATTGGCAACCTATTCGTACATCTGGAGTAGAACTATTCAGTCATTAGCTCATATTCAAAGGTTGGATAGCCATTTTCGGCATTATCCCCTCCTTTGAAAGCCAGAAATCTGAGCTTATAGAAATTCCCGTCTTCATCTTTGATGATGTATGTCATGAAATCATACACTTTATATATCCCATTACTATGAGGAGCTAAAATCTGTAACCAACCTCTTCCAATAGCATTTCCGGAAGCGGATGCTCCAAGATCACTATAATCAGAGATAGCCAAAGTCTCAAAATTGCTGCTTTCAATTGTCTGTTTATTTCTTTCTGATGCTGGGTCATCATTAGTTTCCATAGTTGAAAAAGGATCATCTGTTGCAGCAGTTACCCCTGCATAGCTATTGATACTTGCAGTGGTACTGAGACGATACACATCGCAGTTGACTCCAGGCTTTGCTCCTCCACCTAAAGCTACACATGGGGCCCCTGTACGAAGACTGACTGCAGATAGCACAAAATCCCAAGAAGCAGGCTCTACTGTAACAGTCTTTTCACTAATTAGGGAGAAATAGGTGAAGTTTCCATCGCCTAAGTTGATACTTAAAGAAGTTTCATTTGTCCCCGCTAAATCAGCCATAATAACACTAACTGCACTGCTTGTCTTAGAAGTGATCATGAATTTTTTAATGCCCAATACATTGCCATTTTCGTCTATCCCCAAGTCCAGCACATAGGGCTGATTGATAGTCCAAGAAGCAAGAGCTGTTGTGGACAGATCCCCATCCTCTGAGTCATACGCAAATACCAAACCGCTTGTAGAAGTGACTTCTTCAAAAGAGGTGGAAGCTGGAAATGCCACCCCAACTTTTTTGGCTGAATTGGTTCTTATACCATTCCCCTCATTTTCAAAAGCAATTTCCCAAGTATTAACAGCGACAGAGGACAGTGTTCCTTCACTCAGATCGACATATACTTGATTTGCCATATTGGCTCCCATAGCAGCCGTAAGTGTTGCTCCTGTTTCAATCGGATCAATTGGATTTGGATCATCGTCCACACAGCTGGTTCCTAGCAAGACAACGGATGCACTTAATAGTGCCATTAATCGGTTTTTCATTCTAATAGTTTAATAGATGGAATAATTGATTTTTATAAATAGTGATCTTCCCCAACTGATGGGGTAATAGGCCTCATTTCCCGTTTGGGACACCAGCCCTTTGCTACCTTCGCCTACTAGTTGTACATCGTTGATATCAAATAAATTTTTGGCTCCCAGTGTGGCAAAAAGTTTTCCTGAAACGAAAATTCTGGAAATACTTAAATCCAGCGTATTGTAGGATTCCAGTGTGAGAATCCCTATAGATCCATCTTCCTCCTTTGCAAATTCAGACATGCTTCCATTGTATTTATAAAAAGCATTTATCTTCATATCCAGGGATTTAATAAAATAACTGGCATTTAGATTTGCCTCATAACTGGTATAAAACTGCTTATCCGACTCACTCCCTGATCGGGACAAAACTCCGACTCCTGGACTCAGTTTGATCCCATTTTCCACGGCTAAGTCTACTCCCAGATTGAACCCAAGAGATTTGAAGTTTGGAATATTACTATAAGTACGTGCTACAGGTACCATTTTGGGCACATCATCCGGCAAAGTCTCCCTATCGAGAATACGAACCAATTCTATTTTATTACTGATATCAGAATAGAAGAGTGAAGGTCGAATTGAAGCTGAAATCGAGCTTCCAATCTGTGTATTCCAAGTCGAGGAGAAGTTGAAATTTTTTCCTATTTCAGGTATCAGATCCGGATTGCCGACGATGTAATGGTTTGAATTGATAAACTCATAGTATAACTCTCTAACTGAAGGAGTTCGATAGCCCTGCCCGTAAGAAAATCTAAAATCCAGATTGGGTTTTAGATTGTATTTCAAATTAATGGAAGGCAGAATCGGAAGCCCGGTAGAAAGAAAATCAATCTCCTTAGCATCATATTTATTACTGTAAGCAAAGCGTATTGCAGGCTGAAAAGTCATCTTTTGACCAACAGGAAGTTCGATCGCGGTAAAAAGTCCGAGGTCATTTACGTTGACTACAGACTGGGAATTGATCATCCCTCCATCAGCCGTATTAATAGATACCTCATATCCAACAGTCCAATAACCCCCTTGGTGAGACTGATTGTCTCCCATGACGTAAGTACCTCTAGAGGTGAAGGTTTTAAAACTAGTAGTGTCATGCTCAGACTCTACCGTGCTTAACCACTTCATATCATCATTGACATCCTGCAGATATTTCTTTTTCCCTTGGGAGTAGAATGAAACGCCGTTTACAAGATTGAGGTAATGGTTAGTACCAATGGTGCCATTGGTAATCAGGGAACCATTGATTCTGCCAGTTTTAAAATAAATATCGTTTGCTATTAAGGAGAGCTTGTTTGTCTTATTGTTGAAAGCACTGGTAGGCTCACCGTAACTAATAGAGTTTTCCCATAGCTGATCATAAGCTCCGGTGAAAGCAAAGCTTCCTAGTTGGTACTTAATTTTGGCATCGGTCAGGTACTGAGTGCGGGGAATCCAATCTTTATTTCTCTCATCATTGGAGGAGTAGCCATTGAACTGGTTTCTTGCTCCACCTACGCTGATAGACAAATTTTTCCATCCTTTGGCCCATCTAGCGTCTGCATTATATTGGCCTACTGATTCATAATATGTACTCATATTAAGAGCTTGCTCCTCAGGGCCGTAGTTCTTAGTAATAATATTGATGGTACCAGCCAGCGCATTGGTACCGTATTGCACAGAGAGCGGACCTTCTACTATTTCCACTCTCTCTACATTATTCATGTTGAATTGGGTCAAGTCAAAGTTGCCACCAGACCCATTTACCATGGGTACACCATCTACCAAGATTTTTACATTAGGCCCGGAAATTCCTTGCATGACAACTCGCGAGCCCAAAACATCATCCTGAATAATCTTCAAATTGAGTTGGGTCTGAAGTACGTCAGCAAGATTGACCGCTCCTCTTGCCTCGATGATAGCTGCATCAATTGTTCTGACTTTATACAAAGATTGAGAACTCGTAGTGGGTGTAAAAGCACCCGTTACTACCACGTCATCCAATCCAAAAACATCTTCCTGAAGTCTTATTGTCACAGGAATTCCCGGATTCGCCACTAACTCCTGCGAGACAAACCCTACACTAGCCACCCGAATTGGAGTAGATTTAGAAATTTCCACTACTGCTTTACCTGTTTTATCCGTAATCCATCTAACCCTCTTTTCCTCCACATCTTCAATAGTTGCGCTGAGTATTGGTTTACCAGAATTTGAAGAAATTACAGTGAGCTCAGTTTGACTTTGGGCAAAAAGAGGGGTAAATACTAATATTGGAAAACTAAGAATAAAGCATAGCCTCCAATTCAGAGGCAGTATTCTGAAGAGCATAGAAATTGAGAAAAACAGGCAGTATCAGGGGTGATTTACTGCCAGATTAGGATAAGTGAAAGAAGCTACCTGTCTACAATTTATATGTGCAGGCAGTAGTGATAACTTGTAAAAAGTATGCAGGAGGACCTCTCAGACCAGATTCAATAAATAATCTAAATGGTTCAACTAGAGGCGATCCTGCTAGATAATTCTGATAATAGACTCTAAAAAAAGAAATAATAACTGACTCAACAATACCATTTTGACTGTAGTATTGATCACAAAGAGAACAATCTGAAAATTGCTGATCTAAACAGGCAAGATCATTTGTGCTGAATGTAAATTCTGTAATAACAATTGAATGAGGAGGATGTGAATGCAGCCCAAAGAACACCAATGGAAATACCAACAGGTAAACCGCCAAAGATGCTGAAAATAGGTGACTGGACTGTTTCACGGAGTTAACCTCGAATGTTGTGTTAATGCAATAGTATTGCAAAAATAGCTATTCAATTCATAAACGCAACTTTATTGCAAAAGTAATTACAAAAAGCCTTCTTACTTTTATTTGTAAACCACCGCATTCTCCAAAATGTAATTGCATTGGTAAATATCCACAGCATTCAGTTTGAGTTTGCCTTTAAAAGTCACTACCTCATCCATACTAAACCGGGGATGATTCTTTGGGAGTTTAAGCTCCACGATGGATTCTGGCCCAGCTCCTCCACAGAAGAAACAGGCAGCAAATGGATTGGCAGAAAGAATATATACGTCATTTCCTCGGTCTATTTCCAACACATACCCTTTAATAATGACATCTTTATTATTCAAAGCCAATACGGATGAACCAAAAGTTGGAAAATAATAATACGCTTCAACTTCATCGCTGTATTTATCCGCAAACTTCACATCTGACAGCGTAACCCAGTTTATTTTAGTCTGCGAGAAAGCATTGGCAAACACCAAAAAAGATAGAATTAATAATAAGGATCTAAGCATCAGACAAGGTTTTTGATAAGTTGATTTTAATGACATGTATGGCAGGAATGAGGGCTGCCATGAGCCCTATACCTAAGGTGATCATAAGCAAATAGCCTTCTTCTTTGAGTATAATGGATTCCGAAAAATCATAAGAATAGTCAGTTTTCAGCATCATCGAAATCACCAGCAAGCCTACTCTACTCAGTACCACGCCTAGAATAAATCCGGTAAGCGCAATAAGCGCTCCCTCCTGAAATATCATCCCGAGCAGTTGTTGACGGGAGGCGCCGTATGTCCGGAGCAAGGCCATCTCATAGGTGCGTTCTTTCAGACTCAGATACAGGCTTATAAACACACTTATCCCTGAAACCAGAATCACTATAAATGCAACCATCGAGAGCGTAGTGGTAGCGATCCCCATCAGACTAAACAGCTTTAGCAGTTCATAATTTGGAAGTGCAGCCTGCATATTAGTATTTTCATTGACCATGCGGGGCAACTGAATCATCCCCATAGGGCTACGGAATTTAATCAGCATAGCCGTGATTTCCCGTTGATCAATATCTTGACCATTAGAATCATGATTATCTGAATGACTAGCTTCCTTGCTTTCTCCGGATTCAGAATGTTCTGATCCATAATCTTGCGAATCCCCTATCTGAACTGTAGCACTCACATGGGAATCATGAATATCCCAAACACTTTCCAATCCGGTCAATATCAATTGATCAATCACGGTTCCCGAAGACTCAAAAATGCCAGTGACGGTATAAAATCGATCTTCGTGAACATGACCTCCTTCACTTAATCCATGGGAGCCCAAAAATGTATTCCCAATTTTAAGTCCGGTTTTTTCAGCCATAGATGCTCCGATGCTGACCTGTAAAGATTTTTCCCAAAGACTTCCTTCTGCAAGCTGCATCGTGTAAAGTGCAGGGTATTCTTGGGTAGTGCCAACTATCCGAAAACTTTGGTAAGTATCCCCATAGGACAAGGGAATACCATACTCCACCAATCTGTTTTTTTGAAGCGCATTGGCTTCAGAAAGCTTAATATTTCCGGTAGGAACATCTATCTGGAAAACGGCAGATAAAATCAGCTGTAAAGGACTACCCTTGGCTCCCACTACCATATCTATACCTCGGATATTATTTGTCATCTGTGTTTGCAAATGCTTATCTATATGAAGCATAAGTGAGATAAGACCTACTCCCAAAGCCAACAAAATGAGGCTAAGCCCAGTAAAAAGAGGCTTGGAGGTTATGTTTTTTAAACTTAGTAGGAAAATATTCATAGGTGAATAAGTTGTTTCTTACAAGTAATTTGGATAGCTATCTGATGGAGTTTTGAAATAGTGATAATTATGCTCCTTGTAACCTGTTCGCCGTTTTTGAAGCCTAAAGCCAGATTCGATTTCATTAGTTGTTATTGAAAAGGGATAATTTCTGTTTTTGAAGCGAGTGATACCGAATTCCTAAATTCAGATTTCAGCCTCTGGTCATGGGTAATAATGAGTAGACTGGCCTTATTCCTTCTGGTCTGACTCTTTAGCAATTCAATGACCTTAATACAGTTTTTGTCATCCAAAGCTGCAGTGGGCTCATCAGCCAGAATAAGTTTGGGCTGGTTGATTACTGCCAAAGCAATCGCCGCCCGCTGCTGCTCCCCCTGGGAAAGCAGATGAGGTTTAGTGTCTTTTTTAGAAAGTATTCCGAGACTATCAAGCACTAATTTGATCCTTATGGGGTCAGCTTTCTTTTTCCCAAGAAATTGGATCAACGCCAAATTTTCGCCTAAAGTCAAAGAATTGATAAAATGAGGTCGTTGAAATACAATGCCTATTGCACCCCCTCGGAAGATATCCAGCTGTTTGTCACTTAGGCTAAACAGATCCGTACCATCAATAAATATTTTTCCTGTTTTAAGCTTTAGCAAACCCGAAATAAGATGTAGAAATGTGGTTTTGCCGATCCCAGATTCTCCCAAAATGAGAAGATCATCTCCTTCATTCAATTCTAAATCCGGAAATTCGAACTGATTGAATTCATCATATTCAAATGAAAGTGAATGGGTACTAAGCATACGTTGGTCTTTTAGAATTTCCCAAACCTACTGAGCAAACTCAGTAATTGCAATATAGTTGCATTTAAGTATATAAGTTTTTATACTTGCAACATCATTGCATATATAAACGGTATGAAAAACACTTTTGTAGGAACACATCTGGACTTTGTGGGATTTGCAACCTCTATTGCCTGCGCTATTCACTGCGCATTTTTACCTTTCCTTATCAGCTCCTTACCTTTTTTAGGTTTGGGTTTTTTACAAAGCACCTGGATTGAGAATGGAATTATCCTGCTCAGCTTGTTATTGGCATTATATCCAATGTCCCAAGGCTACCTCAAGTATCACCACAAAAAACTACCAATTCTGATCGTAAGCCTTGGTTTTGCAATTATCGCATGTGGCATACTCTGGAGCCCTGAAGATCTTGAGTTTATTATTACCCCTATAGGTGCTATTCTCATAGGACTAGCCCATTACCTTAACTGGCGTAACATTAATTCTAGAAATAAATACGCCGAATGTAACATCCACAAATCCTAAGCTATTATGCAACAAAGAATTCCGGTAACTGTATTGAGCGGTTTCCTAGGCGCTGGTAAAACTACCCTTCTCAATCACATCCTAACCAACCGTGAAGGATATAAGGTTGCTGTTATAGTCAATGACATGAGCGAAGTAAATGTGGATTACAAGCAGGTCAAAAATGAGGTTAAATTCTCAAGAACAGAGGAAAAGCTCATAGAAATGTCAAATGGATGCATCTGCTGTACCCTTCGTGAAGATTTGATCCAAGAGGTTCAGAAGCTCGCCAAACAGAATAAATTTGACTATTTGTTAATCGAAAGTACAGGAATCTCAGAACCCATTCCCGTGGCTCAGACATTTTCCTTCGAGACTGGAGATAGCCTCTTAGATCTAAATAAGATCAGTAGATTGGACACCCTAGTGACTGTAGTAGATGCATTAAATTTTTTCAAAGATTTTGGAAGCCATGAAACCATACTGGACAGAAATATGACCAATGATACCGAGGACGCTCGGTCCATTGTGAATTTACTTACTGACCAGATTGAATTCGCCAATGTCATCGCATTGAACAAAAGTGATCTGGTATCTGAAGACAATCTTAGATTATTGGAAGGTATGTTGATCAAATTAAATCCAGAAGCGAAAATTATCAGGACAACTTATGGTCAGATCAATCCGAAAGAAGTGTTAAACACCCATTTGTTTGATTATGACAAGGCTGAACAATCAGCAGGCTGGCTCAAGGAACTAAACCAAGAGCATGTTCCTGAAACAGATGAATATGGTATCAGTAGTTTCGTTTTCAGAGACCATAGACCTTTTCATCCTGGTAGGTTCTGGAAATTTATTTGCCAATCTTGGCCAGCTACCGTGCTTAGAAGTAAAGGGTTATTTTGGCTAGCATCCAGACCCCATCATGCATTACTCTGGAGTCAGGCTGGCGGATCTTTGAAAGCCGACTTGTTTGGTAAATGGTGGGCAGCTTATTCAGAAAAGGAAAGACATAGAAATCCAGGGTATGTAGAGAACCAGACGCAAATACTTGAAAAATGGAATCCCATCTACGGTGACCGCATGAATGAACTGGTTCTTATCGGACAAGATTTGGATAAAGGAAAAATAACAGAGGAATTGATGGCCTGTTTGGTCACAGAAAAGGAATTCAGAAATTATTCCTTACACTCCGAACTTAATGATGAGTGGCCTATTTAAATCCCATGAAAGCAATGAACTCCAAAAAAATCAACGTTTTTCTTCTCACTGGATTTCTTGGGGCTGGGAAAACTACGCTATTGAATCATATTCTAGAAGCGAAAAAAGCAGAGAATAATATTGTCATCGAAAATGAATTCGGAAAAGTATCGATTGATTCACGATTGGTCACTTGCAACTACGACTCTATTTTTGAAATGAATAACGGTTGCATCTGCTGTTCTCTGGACAATGATCTTGTCGATGTGCTGGCAAGAATTCTGAGCTCCGAAATAAGGCCGGATAACCTCTTCATCGAAGCCTCTGGAGTGGCCGACCCAGGAGGAATAGCAGCACTTTTTTCGCAGGAGGAGGTGTCGCAGTTCTTTGATCTCAAACAAATCACCTGCATAGTGGACGCATCCTGTGTAGAAGACTGGCTAGAAGAAATACCTGAGATAAGCAGACAGTTAGCTGCTGCAGACGTTATTGTACTCAACAAAAAATCGATGGTCACTCAAACCTACTTGCTTTCACTAGAGAAGCTGTTGCAAAGTTTGAATTCTATGGCAGAGATTATTTCAGTAGATCATGCTAACACACCACTAGAGATCTTTTCTGGAAGACAAAGTCTTTGGACCCCACAGAAAGCTGTGTTATCCAATGAGAAAAAAGCAGCCCATCCTCTCAAAAGCCTCTTAGTAGAAACCAGTGTGCCTTTTGACAAAAAAATGCTTCTAAACCAACTAACCATGGTCTTGTTAATAAGCTATCACCAAGTCTTTAGAATAAAAGGCGTGATCTGGTGCTATGGAGAAAAGCTGCCTTTTATTATTCAAACTCATGGCAAACAGGTGAATATTTCCACATACACAGGTGAAAACTGGCCGGAATACCCGCTATCGCAAGTGATTGTGATCGGAAAGGAACTTCAGCAAAAGCCGCTTGGAAAATTATTCAAGCGGGCATATTGGCGAGAAACAAGCATTACTGAGGCTGAATGATATTATCAGCATGTAATAGTGGTCAGAACTTATTCTCAACTTCAGCCGCCTGAAGCATCAGAAAATGCAGATCTGTGTTCCTAATAAATGGCTTTAGCAAATTACTTCCCGGCCCAAACATCGCGATCTCGACATAATCTGCTGAGTGATCCATACTGATCCACCCGACCGAGTTTCTCTTCTGCTGCATTTCACTAAGCAACCTGAATGGAAGATGTCGGGGATTGTATATTCCCTCTTCGATTTCAAGGGAAGAATAATAACCGAGATTCACAATCCCCCAAACTGATTACACGGAAGAACCACTAATTACACCATTGTAAAATTATGTTCTAGAGATTTAAACAACCTACCCAAAAGCTCCAAATCCTCTTTAAAATGGTTCGACTTCTGTATTGCCAGCTCCACAAACCCCTTGGTAATAATTTAAATATCAAGGGGTTTCTTTTTTTAAACCCATGAAAATAGTGGCTATGTTTTTAACAGGCTGATAATCTTCAGGAAGTGTTAACCCTTAGGTGTTGAGCTATTTCAGCAAAATCAGTTAAAAAAAAGCAGACTTCATTGCAACACTTTTCTACTCAACAATCACATTATCTAATGCCACTAATCAGCACATAATGCAATTAACGAATATTAGACAGCTCTCTAAAAACTCGATGAGGAACGTATTTTTAACTCAGCATCTAGAAGTATTTCTCTACACGCTACATCAAAATTCTTGATTTTTTCTAGCATCAAGCGAGCTGCCTCCTCTCCCATTTGAACAAGTGGCGGCTCGACACTACTTAGCTGAGGGTAAACCATCGTGGACAACTCTGTCCCAGAAAAACTTGCAACCGATACCTCTTGAGGGATTTTCACACCCTGTTCTAGTAAATAGTTCATAGCACCAATCGCCAACGTATCTGTAAAAGCAAAAATTGCATCAAATTCAATTTGCTTTTCCATAAGTGTTTTTACAGCGTTTTTACCATCCTCGAAACCCAAGCCTTTGGCTTCAATAATCAAGGCAGGATCAGAAATGCCATGCTTATCCATGACCTCTTTATATCCTTTGGCTCTATCTTGAGAGTTTCTAAGTGAAGGCGGTCCCATGATATGGGCAACCCTTTTTCGCCCCTTCGAAAACAAATGTTCTGTCACCGCAGAGGCATACAAAAAATTATCGACTAGCACTTTAGACACATTTAGCGAATCGTTCGGCATACGATCAAAAAACACCAACGGAATACCTCGATCTAGTAATTGCTGGTAAACGTCATGATTTTTACTTTCATCACATAGATTAATGATAATTCCGTCCACATTAAACTCCTCTAAAAGCAGCAGATTTTCTCGTTCGCGTAGAGGATCTTCATCACATTCTGTGATAATGACTCGATAGCCTAATGGGTAAAGGATTTCTTGAATCCCACGTAAAACTTTGGATGAAAATGGAGTGACCATTTCTGGAACCACAAAACCTATATTTTTAGATTGCCCATACTTCAAACTTGCGGCTGCAGAGTTGCGCCTGTATCCAAGTTCCTTAGCTGCCTGTAATACTTTCTTTTTAGTTTCCCAATGAATATTCTTATCATTCAGCAAAGCTCTTGACACCGTGGAAGTAGAGAGAAGTAGATGCTTTGCCAAATCTTTCACTGTTACCCTTTTCATAAAATAGCATTGGTGTAACTCAAAAATAGTAATAATTATCGCGCTGGGAACGCTCCCAAAATTTTGGTAGCGTTCCCAATTCATTTTTTCCTGAGAAAACGTACCAAGGATAAGTGTAAAAGTTTATGTTTGAAATAGTTAATCAACAATAAAAATGGACCCTCAGAATAATAAGTATACCCAAAATGACTGCACCTCTGGTATTTTACACATAGGTGTCGGCAACTTTCACAGAGCTCATCAAGCATTTTATACTCACTTACTTCTAGCAAATGAAAGTGCTAGAAATTGGGCAATTTGTGGTGTGGGCATGTTGGAATCAGATGAAGTTCTATTTGATAAACTTCGCGCTCAACACCTAGACTATACACTAACAATTTGTGGTAGAAACGGTGTCAATGAAACAGTTACCATTAGTTCTATTAAAGAATTACTGCTAGCATTTAAACAGCCAGAACTAGTCCTTAATAGAATGGCAGATGCTGCTATTAAGATTATCACCCTCACGATCACAGAAGGTGGCTATAACTTGGATAAATCCACGAACAAATTTATCCTTGATGATCCACAGATTGTTCACGATATAGAAAATCCATCAGAGCCTAAAACTGTTTTTGGCTTTGTGGCAGAAGGACTTCGCCAAAGGCGAGCCAATGGAGCTGGCGGGATCACTATTCTTTCTTGCGACAACCTACAGCACAATGGCACTACTGCAAAAGCAGCATTTATGGCATTTTTTGAAGCACAGGATAAAGACTTGAGTACGTGGGCAGCTGCAAATCTTACTTTCCCAAATAGTATGGTGGATAGAATTACGCCGGCCACCACTCCGGAAGATGTAGAGCGATTGAACAAATCCAGTGCGTTCCGAGATGAAGCGCCAGTTTACTGCGAAGACTTCATCCAATGGGTGATTGAAGATGATTTTATTGCAGGAAGACCAGACTGGGAAACGGTCGGAGTACAGTTTACGGATGACGTATCGGCATTTGAAAACATGAAGCTTAGCTTATTGAATGCTTCTCATACCTTACTCTCCTACCCGTCCTTCCTACTAGGCTATAGAAAAGTAGATGAAGCCATGGCAGACGAGGATATTGTGAGTTTTGTCCGTGAATTCATGGATATAGATATCACACCAAATGTCCCAGCACCAGAAGGAATTGATCTCGAAGAATACAAGCAAACACTGGTAGAGCGATTTGCCAATAAAGCCGTAAGCGATCAGTTGAGCCGCTTGTGCTATGACGGAATTTCCAAATTCCCAGTATATATCATGCCTAACTTGGCCAAAATGATAGCCAATCAGCAAGATCTGTCTCGGGTGGCATTTTTATTTGCCAACTACAGACATTACCTAAAATATCAAAAAGATGATAAAAAGGTTGAGTTTAATTATGCAGAGCCATGGCTAAATGCTGCAGACAAGGAGATGATAGCAAGTAAAGACCCACTTAGTTTCTTAGGCTTATCGGCTTTCAAAAGTGTGGCACTTATCGATCATAATGAGTTCACCACATCCTACCTGAAGTATGTGGATAGCATTCAAAACGATGGGACTCGAACGGCTCTACAAGCTATTCTTTCCAAGCCTTAGTCTTAACTCTCCCTTCAAAACATTATGACAACAAAAACCCAAAATCGTCTTCTCCCTTTTGTAATAGTAACCTTCATCTACTTCATAGTAGGTTTCCTTACGACAGTCAACGAGCAGCTACAGGCTCCGCTAAAATTTACATTCCTCTCTGATGCGGGAAGTTTAAAGAACACGTTGACAACGATGATTTCCTTTTTCTTCTTTCTCGGCTACCTAGTAAATGGCACTATCGCCAGCAAATGGGTTAACAGACATGGATATAAAGCAACCATCATACGGGGACTTCTATTTATGATTACTGGACTGTCCATGTATTTCTGTTCATCCTTTGTTGGTGACAGATTTCCCGACCTAGGTATTCATTTTTCAGATGTCTTTATACCTTATGGTTTTATCATATTCATTGTCGGATCTTTCTTGATGGGTACTTCCGCGGCCATTATACAAGTAGTAGTAAATCCATATGTAGCATCCTACGAACTGGGCGCAACGCTACCTGTACAAAGACTGAATATTACCACAGCAATTAATTCCATTGGTACCACCACGGCGCCATTTTTCGTGACGCTTGTCATGTTTAGTGGAATATCCATTCTGGACGTGGAAATAAGCCAACTGCTTTTACCTATAGGCTTATTAATTGTAAGTGTATTAATCGTCACTTTGGTCACAAAAAATCTACACTTACCTGATATCGCCAACACTAGAGCAGTTGATGGAGAAAAACTAACACGAAAGCTCTGGTCTTTCAGGCATTTTGCACTTGGCGTAATGGCCATTTTCTTTTATGTGGGAACGGAAGTAGCTATCGGTGCGAATATTAATTTACATGCATTCGAACTCGCTGACTCTGGCAATCCTATGTCTTTTTTCGGTAAAACGGATATCATTATAGGCGGAATGGATTTGGGTATTCATGCCTTACTATCTACGCTGTATTGGGGTGGTTTTTTCATCGGAAGAGGCATATCAAGCTTTTTCAATAACATATCAGCAAGGACACAACTCACTGTAACCACTTCCCTTTCTGCTGTATTAGCGATCATAGCCATGATCACTCAAAATCTATGGTTTTTAGTAGCCATTGGTTTATTACATTCCACTATGTGGAGCTGTATTTATTCATTATCCATCAAAGGATTAAAAAAATACACTTCCAAAGCTTCTGGAGTGTTTATTTCTGCTGTTTTCGGCGGTGCAGTTTTCACCCTACTTCAAGGTGGTTTAGCTGATGTTTTTGGCTCATGGAGATGGACTTGGACTATCACTGTAATCTGTGAATTACTTATGCTATCCTATGCATTGTTCGGCTCAAGAATTAGGGAAAAAGACATGATCGATGTATAATCATGTGGTTGCTACCTAGCTAGCATTACTTTCTTTGCAATCCCCGACACAAGACTATAGACGTGCAAGCCACTACTACGTACAGTCGCAAGTGGACTATATCTTGAAGTAGACCATAGCTCAAAATGCTTTCCTCAATTTGCTGGCTTCGACCCGGAAATACCTATTTGTAAAACTCAATTGCCCGATAATATCTTTTAGTAAAATGACCAACAAGAAAATTAATGTAGCCTGTTTTGGTGAAGTCCTGTGGGACACATTCGTTGATGGAAATCGTAGAGCCGGCGGTGCTCCCTTCAATGTAGCTTATCACCTTTCTAAAATGGGAGTTGAGGCCTACATGATAAGTAGCATTGGTGACGACCGCCTCGGTGCTGAATTGCTAGAAAAAATCAGAAACTGGAATATCTCTACCGCTGGGATCCAAATCTCAGATCAATTCCCAACCAGCCAAGTGCTGGCCACAATGGATGAAAACAACGAAGCTCAATATGAAATAGTAGAAGGTGTAGCTTGGGATTATATAGAAGCACTTCCACAGGATAAGGCAAAAGTCAGCACGCTGGATGCGTTAGTGTTCGGGACATTAGCAGCGAGAAATGAACGATCTAGAAATACCCTACTTGAATTAGTAGAAAAAAGTCCTTTCAATGTGTTTGACATCAATCTGAGACCTCCGCATTACGATGTTACGCTCATCAAACAGCTTCTTCACAAAACGCAGTTGGCCAAATTCAACAAGGCTGAACTACGCTTAATATTAGACTTTCTAGGCAAATCTTACCAAGACGAAGTAGATAGCATTCGTTTTATCCAAGACACATTTGGGATCATGGAAGTGATCGTGTCTAAAGGCAGCAAAGGCGCTCTTTACGTCTGTAAAGATGCTATTTACAATTACCCAACTATTCCTATTTCGGTAAAAGATACTGTAGGCAGTGGCGATAGCTTCTTGGCTGGATTTATTTCAAAGCGATTAGAAAAGAACTCTACTGCCCAGGAAATAATGAGTAATGCAGTTTCATTAGGGGCATTTATTACCGCTCAGCAAGGAGCTTGCCCAGACTATTCCCTAACTGATTTCTTATCCTTTAGTGAACAAAGTCAAGTAAATCCTATTAAAATGGACTATTAAGCTCTCGGCTGGCCTCAGTTAACTTGATCACCAAACATTAAGATCCAAACCTATATCAACCAATGAGAAAAGCTCCGGTGACTTCTACCGGAGCTTCCATTTTGAAGGTTAGAAATTTTAGTACAGATAGTCTTATGGTCAATGCGATAACTCAATAATCCTCCCCTGCCTCACTTCGCTTTACAGAAGCATTCCATTCTTCCCAGTACTTAACCATTTCCTCGAGCTTTCTAGGTTCCTTATTGGCTAGATCAACAGTTTCTCCCGGATCATTTTTGATATGATACAACTCAAATTCCGAGTTGGGTCCTTTTCTATAAATCTTATACTCTTCTTCGATCAAAGCCGATTGTGACTCAAAATTAAAAGCCAAAGGCTGCTCTCTTTGGGTCTGATTCCCAGATATAAAAGGGAATAAATCAACTCCGTCATAAGGCCGGTTATATGGCTGAATATCCACTCCCAATAAGTTAGCTATCGTTGGGAAATAATCAGAGGTATAACTCGGAGCAGTAATTTTTGTACCCGGAGCTATCTTGCCCTTCCACTCTACGATACCTGGCACTCGAATCCCTCCTTCGTACAAACTTCTCTTTCTCCCTTTCAGACCTTTGGTCAGCCCCTGAGTACGACCAGTTACAGATTTGCCCTCTGGGCCATTGTCACTTGTATAAAACAAAATCGTGTTTTCTGCTACTCCCAGTTCTTCCAGCTTATCTCTCAACCTACCTACCTGCAGATCCAAAGCGGACATTACACCATAATAATTTTGCTGATCCTCAGACAGGTTAGCATATGGCTTCTTATATTCTTCGCCAGTTAACACCGGTAAATGTGGGGTGTGAAACCAGATGATTGTCAAAAATGGCAATTTTTCATTGACTGAATTTTCAATAAAAGGAATCGCCCGATCCATAATAACACGGGAATCATCGCCCTCCAGATTGTCAGTTACTATCTCGCCTGGGCCTGTCCAATAAAAAGTCTGAAACGACTCTCCTTCTACCAACTTATTACTAACATCTCCTGCTGATTTTGGAGGCGTAATCATGGGATTCCAAGTGGGAACCTTAGATTCAGTCACAAAACTCACATCAAAACCATTGTCCCAGGGAGGAGCATAATCACCATCAAACTTTGCTCGACCGCCTCGGTTTGCATCCAAAGTATCACGAGTTAAGGTTCCTAAGTGCCATTTTCCAAAATGTCCCGTAGCATAGCCTTTTTCTTTAACCAATTCAGCCAAGGTTATTTCTCTTGATATGACCACAATTGGCAGTGCAAATCCCATATCGAAGAGGGTGCCTTCCTGTCATTACACTTCCACGAGTAGGAGAACAAACTGGTGCAGCCGCATAAAAACGTTCAAAAACTGCTCCGCTAGCTGCCATCTTATCCAGATTGGGAGTAAGTAGCTCTGGGTGGCCATTGTAACCTGTGTCTCCCCAACCTTGATCATCTGCCATAATCAGAATAATGTTAGGAGGTCTTTCTCCATTTTCCTGCTGGTCTAAATCTGATTTGGGAGAACTTTTACAACTTCCTAAAAGTGAGCCACACCCTATCAGTAGCAGTCCTGATACCGCGGTAATTCCTATATATTTTCTTAACACAAGCCTATTTTTTGAAAAATCTAAAAACACAATTTGAAACAGCATTTCAAAACTCTCTGAAGAAAATGATCTCAAATACCCGCCAAAAATCTCCTTGCAGAAAGCTTTATCTTAAAACAGAAAATAAATAACGGCAACCACATTAGAGAAGAAACCCTCTTCATCTCCCCATGGAAAGCTATCTACATTGTGTTGAAAGAAAACCCGAAGAATGGAACAGTTCAGAATTCTGAAGTCATTCAAGGAAAATACTTTTCACTAAGTGATATAACCAAAGAGCTCTATCTTTTTTCTACTAAGCTCAAAGCCGCATTTCTACTTACTAGAGGCATGAAATGAATTATTTTCAACAAAACAGCCCTATCATTGAGAATATTTAACCAAAAGTGTTTGAATATAATAGAAGTCTTATATAAGTTTGTGCCCAAATGGCAACGTATTTAGTCAGGTTCCTTTTATCTCTAAGTATTCTCATCTCAAGTGGGTATAGTGCAATCTATGCTAACATTGATACGGATAATACTATTGATAGCTATGGTGCTTCCTTTGAGAACACCATTGGAGTCAACAATACACGCCAGCATCCCTTATCTTATTCTGCATCCAAAGAACATGGAAGTGACATTTTCACCGTCAATAATTCCAAGATTGAAGAGGAAGATGATGACTTTGTTAGTAGCAGTAACTTTTTAGACGCTCATTATTTCAATGCGCTTCATTTCACCCGTATTTTCGGATTTTTATTTCAGGACTTACCAGAAGACTTGCATTTCAGCAAGTTCATTCCCGATACTAAAGCACTTCGCTTACACGTCGTAATACAAGTATTTAGAATATAATACCCTTTTTTTTGAGGCAAATCTTTCTTTTGCCCCACCTCCCCCTACTTATTTTACAGCTCTAAAACCATTAGCGTCAAGCTATTAGGGCTTCGTGTATTTGCTATACACAAACACCCAAAATCACCTGGAAAAAGTCTCGTTTTTAAAAATCAACCTATGAAAAATCGAATTTTCATGCTCTTGAGCCTGTGCGGCTCATTGTGGATTGCTAGTTGTAACTCACATGGAGAAGAGCATAAGGAAAGTGAAACCACCTTTCTGGTCACTAGCCCTTTGACAATGGACACATTAATCACCAAAGATTATGTCTCCCAAATTCATTCCATCCAACATATTGAGCTTCGTGCTCAGGAAAGAGGATATCTGCAGAAGATCTATGTAGATGAAGGCCAACTTGTAAGAAAAGGCCAGCTTTTGTTTAAAATCATGCCTAAGCTTTACGAGGCAGAACAGCAAAGTGCCAAAGCAGAAGTAGATTTTGCTGAGATCGAATATCAAAACACAAAAACGCTTGCTGACAGAAATATTGTGGCTCCTAACGAGCTAGCAATGGCTAAAGCAAAATTGGCTAAAGCAAGTGCTGAACTGGCATTAGCCGAAGTTCACTTACAGTTTACTGAGATCCGAGCTCCATTTGATGGGATTATCGGTCGGTTCCACGTAAGAGAAGGTAGTTTGCTTGACGAAGGGGAATTGCTTTCTGAATTTTCAGACAACAGCAAAATGTGGGTTTACTACAACGTTCCTGAAGCAGAATACTTAGAATACAAAGCTGAAGTGGCGAGTAATGACGATGTAATTGTCCACCTCTTAATGGCAAACAATAAATATTTCGCCTACCAGGGAGTCGTAGAGACTATCTTATCTGATTTCAATAATGAAACTGGTAACATCGCCTTTAGAGCTACTTTCCCAAACCCTGATGGTCTATTGAGACACGGGGAAACGGGGAATATTGAAATGAGAATTCCGCTTAAGGATGCCTTATTGATCCCTCAAAAAGCAACGTTCGAAGTACTTGACAAAAAGTACGTCTATGTAGTGGATGAAGAAAATAAAATTCGCTCAAGAGAAATCACCATCGCAGCAGAGATCCCACACATTTTTGTGATTTCTGGAGGCCTAGAGAAGACCGACAAAATCCTTCTTGAAGGTCTTCGTCTAGTAAGAGAGAATGAGGAGATTCATTATGAATTCGTCCAGCCTCATACAGCATTGTCTCAGTTAGACTTATATGCAGAGTAGTCCATTCTCTCATAAAAACCAGAAGCAATAATGTTTAGCACATTCATAAAAAGACCAGTCCTCGCGATTGTCATTTCGATCATTATCGTATTTATAGGCTCGTTATCTATTAACCAGCTGCCTATTTCTCAGTTCCCTCCGATTGCCCCTACTACAGTAAGTATTTTCATAGCCTATCCTGGATCAAGTGCAGATGTACTTGTGAAGTCCACTTTGATTACGTTGGAAAACGCCATCAATGGTGTGCAGGACATGAGATACATGGCAACGGATGCTACGTCTGCGGGTGAAGCCACGATTAACATCATCTTCGAACCCGGCACGGATCCCAATCAGGCCGTAATACGTGTCAAGACCAGGGTGGATCAGGTGATGCCACTCCTCCCAGAGCTTGTACAGCGTGAAGGCGTAGTTATTACACCTATACAACCTAGTATGTTGATGTATGTCAACCTGTATTCAACTAGCGAAAGCATGGATGAAAAATTCCTATATAACTACGCTAACGTGAATATGATCCCTGAAATCAACCGGATCAAAGGGGTAGCACGATCTCAAATATTAGGTAGCCGTACTTACGCCATGCGTGTTTGGTTAAATCCTGATCGTATGCGTGCATACAATATCTCAGTAGATGAGGTGATGGAGGCCATGAAAGAGCAGAGTATTGTAGGCCGTCCAGGTAGAATAGGCCAAAGCTCTGGTATAGAAGCACAATCTCTAGAATATGTATTGACCTATAAAGGGCGATTCAGTAAGGCAGAGGAATATGACAACATTATTATCCGTGCAAATGCTGAAGGTGAAAGTATTCACTTAAAGGATATTGCCAAGACAGAATTGGGAAGTGAATTCTTTGATATTTACTCCAATCTGGACGGTAAGCCATCTGCTGCAATTGTATTGAAGCAAAACTATGGTAGTAATGCAAGTGACGTAATTGCGGAAGTAAAAGCGGAGCTGGAAATAATGAAAGCTTCTTTCCCTCCGGGAATGGATTACAATATCAGTTATGATGTTTCCCGATTCTTGGATGCATCTACCGAGCAGGTGATCCATACACTACGGGACGCTTTCATCTTGGTAGCCTTAGTTGTGTTTATCTTCTTAGGGGATTGGCGATCAACTTTGATCCCAATTATAGCAGTTCCGGTTTCTCTAATTGGAGCATTCTTCGTCCTTCAGATGTTTGGCCTCTCCATCAACATCATTACGCTATTCGCATTAGTACTAGCTATAGGTATTGTGGTCGATGATGCGATTGTGGTAGTGGAAGCCGTTCACGCCAAGATGGAGGAAATGCCTCACCTGACACCGTATCAAGCGGTAAAAAGAGTACTTGGTGAGATTTCTGGTGCTATCATCGCAATCACTGCAGTAATGGTATCTGTATTCTTACCGATCTCATTTATGAGTGGACCGGTAGGTACATTCTATCGTCAGTTCTCTATCACCATGGCTAGTTCGATTGTGATTTCAGCAATCATTGCCTTGACTCTGACACCGGTGCTTTGTGCTATGTTATTGAAAAATAACCATGGAAAAGAGAAGAAGAGAAATATTCTAACGAAGGCTCTAGATGGCTTCAACAGCGGTTTTGATAAGCTCACAGGAAAGTATGTAAGCCTACTTAGATCTATGGTAAGTAGAAAATGGCTCACCTTCGGAATTCTTTTACTTTTCGGAGCCGGTATTGTATTCGAAAACCAAATACTACCTGCTGGATTTATCCCAAGTGAAGATCAGGGAACAATCTACGCCATTATCCAAACACCTCCAGGTTCTACGCTAGAGCGAACTAACCAGGTTTCTCAGAAGCTTCAAAAAATATGTGAAGAGATTGACGGAGTAGAATCTGTTTCCTCTTTGGCAGGATATGAAATTATGACAGAGGGTCGTGGTTCTAACGCAGGTACTTGTTTGATCAACTTGAAGCCTTGGGGCGATCGTAAGCACACCGTAAAAGAAATCATGGAAGAATTGGAAGAAGAATCCAGAGGCCTTGGAGCCGTAGTGGAATTCTTCGAACCACCAGCAATTCCAGGTTTCGGTTCATCAGGTGGTTTCTCCTTGAGATTACTGGACAAAACCACAACCACTGATTATCAGGATTTTGACAAGATCAACAAGAAATTCATGGATGATCTCGGTGCGCGTAAAGAGTTATCAGGCCTTTTCACCTTCTTCGCCGCCAATTACCCTCAGTATGAGCTGGAGATTGACAACGATAAGGCGATGCAAAAAGGAGTTTCTATAGGAACAGCAATGGAAAACCTGAACATTCTTATCGGTAGTACTTATGAGCAGGGTTTCATTCGATTTGGTAGATTCTTCAAAGTATATGTGCAGTCAGACCCTGCATTTAGAAGACTCCCTTCTGATGTCCTGAATCTATTTGTGAAAAACGAAGCGGGAGAAATGGTTCCTTATTCAGCTTTCATGACGATGAAAAAAACTCAGGGACCGAATGAGGTTACTCGTTTCAACATGTACAATTCAGCATCTATCCGTGGTCTTCCAGCTGAGGGATTTACCACCGCTGATGCTATTCAGGCGATTAGAGAGGTATCTGCCCAAACATTGCCTAAGGGCTATGACATTGCGTGGGAAGGCTTATCATACGATGAATCAAATAGAGGTAATGAAGCGCTTTATGTATTCCTCATAGTATTGGTATTCGTGTATTTCGTACTCGCTGCGCAATATGAAAGCTTTATCATTCCTCTTGCGGTAGTATTCTCGCTTCCGGCAGGGGTATTCGGATCTTTCTTCTTATTGAAAATGATGGGGCTCGACAATGATATCTATGCTCAGATCGGACTTATCATGCTCGTCGGACTATTAGGTAAAAACGCCGTACTGATTGTGGAATTTGCGGTACAAAAGCGTCAGGAAGGATTAAGTATCCTAGAGGCAGCCATTGAAGGTGCGCGAGTTCGTTTCCGACCGATCTTGATGACATCCTTTGCATTTATCGCAGGTTTGATTCCATTGATTATCGCATCAGGTGCAGGAGCAATCGGTAACCAAACCATTGGTGCTTCAGCTCTTGGAGGCATGCTATTCGGAACCATTTTCGGGGTGATCATTGTCCCAGGCTTGTACTACATATTCGGTAGTATGGCTGATGGCCGTCACCTGATTAAGAATGAAGATGAAACTCCATTATCCGAACAAAAACACCACTCACATGCTTAAGAGAATCATATATATATTCTTAGGAGCGACGGCTATCACACTAGCAGTGTCTGGTTGCAAAACTCCTGAGCTAATACAAAAAAACGTAAATGACGCAGTACCTGAGAGCTATTCTAATAGCTCTCAGGATTCTACAAATACAGCGGCAAACGTAGTATGGATGGATTATTTTTCCGATCCATACTTGAAAGCTCTGATTGACACTGCCTTGAGCAACAATCAGGAGTTGAATATTACATTACAGGAAATTCAGATAGCCCAAAATGAAGTAAGAGTCCGCAAAGGTGAGATTCTTCCTTCTGTTGGTCTGGGAGCTGGAGCTGGAGTAGACAAAGTAGGTAGATATACCAGTCAAGGCGCGAATGATGCAAATACTGACATCAAGCCAGGTAAAGAAATGCCTGACCCGCTGCAAGACTACATGCTGGGAGCCTACGCTACTTGGGAAGTCGATATTTGGCACAAGCTGCGTAATGCTAAAAAATCTGCAATGACTAGGTATTTGGCCAGTGTAGAAGGCAAAAACTTCATGGTAACCAATCTGATTTCAGAGATCGCCAATTCCTATTATGAGCTGCTGGCTCTTGACAATCAACTTGACATCGTCAAGCAGAACATTGAGATTCAAAACAATGCTTACGAGATAGTGAAATACCAAAAGCAAGCTGCACGAGTTACCGAATTGGCAGTACGCAGATTTGAAGCTCAGGTACTGAACACTAAGAGTCTTCAATTTGGCATACAGCAGGATATCATAGAAATCGAGAACAGAATCAACTTTCTTGTAGGTAGATTCCCACAGAGGGTAGAAAGAGATGCAAATGCATTTGGAGACCTAATTCCAGAAACAATCCATGCAGGTATTCCTTCTCAATTATTGGCAAACAGACCTGATATCAGACAAGCTGAGCTAGAGTTAGCGGCTTCTAAGATTGACATCAATGTAGCCAAAGCTGACTTCTACCCTTCTTTGGAGATCAAAGCAGGTCTTGGTTATAATGCTTTTAACCCAAGCTACATATTCACTTCTCCTCAGTCGCTGATCTATTCACTTACCGGTGAACTGGTAGCTCCTCTGATTAATAGAAATGCGATAAAAGCGAGGTATTTGATGGCTAACGCTAAGCAGATTCAGGCAATTTACAACTATGAGCAAACCATCTTAAACGCTTATATAGAAGTAGCAAATCAGCTATCCAACATCAGCAATTTGGAAAAAACCTATGACTTGAAGTCCCAGGAAGTACAAGCCCTTACTCAATCAGTTGACATTTCTACTGAGCTCTTCAATTCAGCAAGAGCAGATTATATGGAAGTTCTATTGACACAAAGAGATGCACTGGAATCTAGATTCGACTTGATTGAAACTAAGATGAAACAAATGAATGCCAAAGTAAATATTTACCAAGCCCTTGGTGGCGGTTGGAAATAGAATTGGTTGATTAAAGGTTGAACGTCTATCCATTTAATGGTATGGATAGCATTTTCGAAAGTCCCTCTGAGCGTTTGGAGGGACTTTTTTAATCCCCTAAAATTCTGACAAGCTCTTCATTTACGTAGTACACCTCCTTACCATCCTTCTTAGGAAAGAGAATTTTCGCCTCCGCCAACTCTGAGAAATACTTAGTCAAAGTTGTTCTGGAACTCACTCCCATCAGCTCACCAAGTGTTTTTGACTTGAGATAAGGTTGTGAAAAAATCAGCTCGTTGACCTCTTTCGAATACCACTTTATTTTTGATCTACCATGGGCTAAAGTAGCTTCCATCTGCACGATGATTTCATGGATCAAATCCTCTGTCAATTTGGACGTTTTCTCCACCGCTTCCAGCATAAACAAGATCCAAGACTTCCAGTCTCCTCGCTGAGTCACTTCGCCAAGATGATAATAGTAGTCTTCTTTGTGGACAATGATATACTTGGATAGATACAGCACTGGAAGATCCAGAAGCCTTTTATTGACCAAGTAAAGCTGATTCAATATTCTGCCAGTTCTCCCATTTCCATCTGCAAATGGGTGAATCGCTTCAAATTGATAATGGGAAATACACATTTTCAACAGCGGATCAGTAGGGAAATCTGTGTCGTTCCCGAGATATTCCGTCCAATTATCCATTAAATCCTGAAGTATCTTCTCTCCTCTCGGTGGTGTATAAACTGTCTCCCCTGATCGAAACTCACTATTTCCTCTCTTGATAATCGTTTGCGTAGCAGGAGATCTAATGCCTGCATTCGTGTTTTTCGCTTCTCTAAATACGCCCAAAATCACTTCTTGATTGATCCTAGACTTGTCTTTCATCGTTGCATATCCTTCCCAAAGCGCCTCTCTATATCGTAGTACTTCCTTAGTCGCTGAGTCCGCTCTTTCTTCCTGAATTAAGTCAGAAACAGCCTTATACAACTCATCTTCTGTCGTGAAAATATTCTCAATAGCAGTAGAACTTTTTGCTTCCTGCAACGCTATCGTATTCACCAGCATCGTTGGATTGGGCAAACGAAGTACACTCGCATTCACAGAGGCCAATGCCCTTGATGCAGTTACCAGTTTTTTCAGAACTGTAATATCCTCTTCCACTTCCTTGGACACGGGAAGGAAAGGCAGGTCATTAAAGGGAATATTTCGGTCGTACGGCATAGAATACTTCGTCTATAACGTCCAAATTTACCAAATAAATGAACATGATATAAATAACATGTTCATATTATTTATTAATATGAACATGTTTCTATTATATGTCCAGAAAATAGATGCACAACTAGTACATGTACAATTTTTTAATAAAAATGGACATGTACTCAAGCCCTGTCCAGAAATAGTGGCTTTTCTTAGTATATGTTCATTTGACGAGCTAAAAATGAACAGGTTTTTTAAACTGAGGAGCACAGTAGATCAGCAGGACCACTTGGCGTTAGACAGGCTCACTAGCCAAGGATTACATTGAGGGCACAATTTAATTAAGATGGCATCTCGACTGCGCTCGATAGACCATTCGACAGAAGTCTGCCAAAATCAGACTGGCTATAAAACCTATCCCCGTCCTACTAAACCACATAAACCCGGTGGCCGAGAAATGTCGAGCATTATTCTAAACAAAGTTGTTTTACCGGCACCATTGTTCCCCACTAATCCGAAGCAACATCATCGGTATAATCATTAGAAACTGTGCTGCTCCACAAAAAGACCTCTCTAAATCAACGGAGAGTTTTTTTTGTTTTTACCACAATTCTTATTTCTTTGGTCAACAAATTCACCTTCCTCCATGCTCATCATTTTACGTGCAAACAAGCTTAATTCGAGTCATAGCATGGTGAAAATGCTACCTCTACTTTTTTTAGTTCTATTTGGCTGCAATATTATTCCGCCAGAACCGTCTGATTATACTGTGGAAGAGGTAAGCGTGATTGGAGGGCCTAATCAAAGTTTCCAAGACAGTGTTGGGCTTTTGCTTGTGGTCAGAGGCCTCCCTCCCACCAACAAATGGGATATGATTTGGGAAGTCAATGGTCAAGTGGTGTTTACAGAGGAGGTAACCGGAAAGGCAGGAAGGGTCTCATCTCTTCAGAAATTCAAAGGGAGTCAGCCAGGAGAATACATTTTTAAAGGTTGCATCTTATCCAAGACAATAAGGGTCTGTGACGATGTGACTTTTTTCCTACGTTGACTATTCCAAATCCATTTACCCAGTGAAATAAGCATCCAGCTCAGCGAGCATGGCCGATCTATCTCTCAAATCATTGATAATCTTACCTTTTTCCAATAAAACTATACGATCACAAATTTCCGTGACATGATTCAGATCATGACTGGAAATCAAAAAAGTAACTTGAGACGCTTCTTTTACTTGAAGAATCAATTTCTTCAATCGTATCTGAGAACTTGGATCCAAATTTTCAAACGGCTCATCCAAGAACACTACATCAGGATCCCCCATAAGTGCAGCGGCTATACCTACCTTCTTCAAATTACCTTTGGACAGATCTCGGATGTATTTCTTTTTCCCTACAATCTCATCGTTAAAGAACTCAGTAAACTTACCAAGGTGAAGTTGCAAATCAGCTTCTGATAAACCATAAATTTTGCGTAGGGACTGGAAATACTCATCTGCCGTCAGGTAGGACAAGAGCATGTGCTCATCCAGATAAGCTCCTGTAGTTCTCTTCCATTCTTCCGACTTACTTACATCCCGAGAATCGATTTCCACCTTTCCTTCGGTTGCTCGTACGAGATCAAGCATAATCCTGAACAGGGTTGTTTTTCCAGCTCCGTTATTCCCCACCAACCCAAAGCACTCAGATTTTGGGATTTCCAGTTTCTCCACATCTAGGACAACTGTTTCTTTATATTGTTTTTTCAGGTTAGTAACTTGAATCATAACTCTTGACGGAATGAAGATGAAATTTCGTATCGGTTTTTTAAAACCCTGTTAATATTAATAGTGGACAGCTTTTCGAAGAATAAAATCCCTACGATCCCTACCGTGCCAAGGGCTGCTAATCCTGCATAGAAATTGAAAAGGAGCGCAAAAGGCAAGTAAACCAAATAAGGAGCCACCATCATCGGTATAATCATTAGAAACTGTGCTGCTCCTACCCCTTCGTAGTTGAACATTGCTCCCTTGTTGAGATCCATAGGTTTTGGCTTCCAAAGAGCCAAATAGATGATCAGGTGAATCATTACACCTGCATTAAACAGGAAAGTAGCTAAATGAATCAATAAGAATGACCAGCCAAAATAGACGTATGGAATCGACAGCAAAAAGCATAACAAAGAGATAGACAACAACAGTAAGTACTTCCCTCTCACTAAATTCTTTATTCCATCTTTTCGTCCAAGGAAGAAATCAAAATAGCCGGAATTCCAGCTTAGGAACAGCTGCCCATACTGAATCATAAATATGCCTGTGATGAATATCCCAACAAAAATAAAAATGTTCCGCATTGGCCCGGACTGATAAGCTGGGTTATCATAGAAAATCGTCCCATACAACAAAAACAATGCACTTAGCATAAGGAAGGTTCTACTTTTTTTGTGACGAATAATCAGCTTCCACTCCAAATTTGCCAACTCCCCGGCCATTCCGAACCTGGAGAAGAAGCCAACCGATTGATTAACAAATCGAACCTCTTCTTCCTCTGCCAAATCTTCCAGGTAGGCGTTATTTAGATAATAGGAGAATGCCATATAATAGCCCACACTACACATGACAAACATGATTGCCAGTGGAATAAAGCTAGTCATAGCAAAATTGAAGAATGGAGCGACTAGTTCACCCAAATTAAACCAACCCATATAGGTAGATCCTCCACCCAAAAGGAGAACAATGAGCACAATAACTACTCCGATCAGGCTATCTTCAAAGCGCTGCTTGAACCATAACATAAACCAATGCAAAGTCCAGCTGATAAACAGAATAGTTCCTAACCAGAAAATTGAACCGGAAACTCCATATTGAATGGAGATCTCGGAGAATCCAAAAGGAGTGAAAAGGATTAAAGCGATGATGCTTAACGGGGAGAAAAAGGACCTTCCTAATAGCATGTGCATTATTTTCCTCTTGGAAATAGGCAGATGCAATAGACTTTCTAGCTCTATAACAGGCAGTTTCTGCAGAAAATACCTATACATAAATTCTACTAAAAAGAAGAAAATCAAACCTGAATTCAGTACTTGAATAGGGTCTTGTCCTTCAGCAAGTTGCTCTATAATTCTGGTCAGAAATAAGCCCGCAACCAACAAATACCCCAAAAGCATAACAGCCAGAAAACCAAGAAAAATGGCAACCATCACGCTTTTTGCAAAGGCCGTGGATCGGAAACTTTTCAAAAATTCCAATCGGATCAATTCAAATAACATACAATCTCAAAAGTAAGTAGGGTCTAATTTCAACTCAAAATATAGGGAAAAGATACTTCAATCATACCCCATTGTGTGATTAATGGGTAAAAAGGGCACTTTAATGAAGTTTTTAAAGAAAGGCAATTTTGAAAATTGACTGATTATAAATGAACTTTCTGAAAAAAGTATATATTTATAGTATATACTCAAGAATATGAAAACACTCTCTTTAAAACTAGACAAAGATATCTTTGAGGAAACAGAAGAGATTCTTAAGGACAAAAAAGTAGCTCGAAACCGCTACATCAATCAGGCGCTTGAATTTTACAACAAGTTCCAAAAGCGGAAGAAATTAAGTGCTGCATTTGCCGAAGCCTCAAACTTGGCCAAAGAAAGCTCATCAGAAATTCTCGCTGAATTTGATGCTTTAATCGAAGAAGATGAAGCAGTTTGAGCTCTGGTTAGCAAATCTAAATTCCTCAAAAGGAACTGAGCCCGGCAAGATTCGGCCAGTTGTGATTATACAAACTAACCTTCTCAATCAATTTGACCACCCTTCGACGCTTGTTTGCCCACTCACCACTCAGCTTACGCCAAAGAAAAATATTCTTCGAGTCCGCATCTCTCAAGGAAATTATGGACTAGAAAAAGACTCTGAGATTCCTATCGATCAAATCAGAGCTTTGGACAATCGAAGGTTTTTGGAAAAGCTAGGCGAGTTAGACCAAAAGGAAATCACAGAACTCAGAAGTAAAGTGCAGGCAATTTTGGATCTGTAATTTCAAGATTGAAAAATTGGAAGATTGGAAGATTATGTCTCCTATCCTTCTATGTGGTAAAAACCAATATCCACTTACACTTCGCTTTTCAAATTCTCTACAAATTCTCCAACACTTTTATATACTCGCTCCTTATAGTTTAAAGCAAATGGATCTTTGCTAACTTCAATCGGTTCTGGCAATTCTTTAATCCCAGCTTTTTCAAGAGCTTTTGAGACCCATGAAGTATATTCACTTGGCCCTGAAACATCAAATTTCAAACTTCCAATCTTAGATTCTACCCTTCCCTTCTCCACACTAAATCTAAAATTCTCTCCCGGCAATAATTGATTGATTTGACCAGTAATTACCAGATCCTCTGGCAAACCTGATAGCAATGGCAATCCACAATTCAGCAACCAGAATCGATCTGCTGTTTCCAGAGCAATCTCCAAATCATGAGTTACCACAAGGATTGACTTCCCTTGACTTTTGGAGATTTCCCGAAGCAAGTGCATGATTTCATAGCGATTCACAAGGTCCAAATGTGCAGTAGGCTCATCCAACACCATTACCTTCCCGTCCTGTGCTAGCGCACGGGCGATCAAAGCTTTTTGTCGCTGTCCATCGCTTATTTCAGAAAGTCGCTCATCGCGCAAGTATTCTATTTTCGTAGCAGAAAGCGCATTTTGAATTATTTCCCGATCAGTTTCCACCAGCTTCCCAGTCCAACTCGTATGTGGAATTCTACCCATCGCTACCAATTGCCCCACAGTCATATTTCCTGGTAAAAATGGCTCAGTCAACACAACCGAAAGTTCTTTGGCCAACATTTCACTTGAGTAAGATGAAATAGGTTTTCCTCTCAGCAAAACCTCTCCGGTAAAAGGCTTCAACTGCCCCAAAACAGCCTTTACCAAGGTTGATTTGCCCACACCATTTGGCCCAAGCAAACAGCACATTTCTCTCTCAAAAAGCTCAAAATCCAATCCACTCAAAATCTCCTTCTGAACTTTGCCTTTGCTGTAACCTATGGTTAGGTCTTTACCGATTATTGATGCTTTTCCCATAGCCTAGAATTCTTTGCTGAAGTTTTTGCGAAGCACCAAACTGATCACTATCGGAGCACCAACGAGTGAAGTCACCGCATTAATAGGCAAGGTCTGAGCTGAACCAGGTAGCTGACCAACTGCATCACATAGGAGCAACAAACTCGCTCCTATCAGAGCCGTTGCAGGAAAGAGGATTCGATGATCCGAAGTTTTCCAGACCATCCTAGCCAAATGCGGCACGGCAATTCCAATAAAAGCTATCGGCCCACAAAAAGCAGTGATACTCCCAGCCAGCAAGCCTGTACTTAGAATCATCAGCCAACGCAAGCGATCAGGATTGATCCCCATACTTTTCGCGTAGCTTTCACCCAGAAGCATTCCATTATAAGATTTGACGGAGGCGATCACGGGAATGATCCCAATAGAAATCACCAGCCCTAGCACCCAAACCTGATCCCAAACCAAGCCACCCAAACTGCCCATAGACCAAATGGTAAAAAGCTTTAATGCTTCCGCCCCTGAAAAGTAGGAAAGCACCGAAATTACCGCCGATACGGCCGAGCCAAACATCAATCCAACGATCAAAAGCGTCATGCTATCCTTAACTTTCCAAGCCGCCAAACTCACCGTAAGCAAAACTAAACTTGCGCCCAAAGTTCCGGCGATGGCAATTGCCCAAGGGTTGATCGCTCCGCCAAAAGTGGACAATCCAAACGCTGAACCGGCCAACATCAATATCGCCACTCCCAATCCAGCACCTGAACTAATTCCTAGTACAAATGGCCCTGCAAGTGGGTTCCTAAAAAATGTCTGCATCTGAAGTCCGCTAATGCTAAGGCCAATTCCTGCTAAAATTGCAACCAGCGCTTTTGGAAATCTATAGTTCAGAATAATCTGTTCACGAGACGCTTTTGTCCAATCACCTGTGAAAATCCCTGACAGAATTTCACCTGGAGAAATAGACACAGAACCTAGACTGAGATTGAGCAGAAAGCTCAAAACCAGTAGAATCCCTGCGGCCGAAAGAAGAAGAATTGAACTACTTTTTTTCATCGAGTTGTTGATAAAAATACAACTCATATGCTGGAAGTAAGTCGGGATGAAGGATTTTGATCAGATCTTTTAGAATCAAATCCGGACGCATATAGCCCAACTCAAAGTATTCCAATCCTCCAGCTCTACCGCGCTTCTGAGTATAAGAGTATACATTCCCAGATTTGAAAGCCTTAAAAGTCTTATATCTAGGCTCTGCATTTCCCATGGTTTGCAAATCAGGAAAATCAGCAGAACCAATCCAAAAATCAGCCTCCAAAGCATTTTCAAGCACAAATTCATAATTCAACTGGGCACTTCCAGTCCCTTTTTGATCTTCGAAAATATAATTTCCTCCAGCATTTTGAAGGATTTTAGCTCCCCAACTTTCACTTCCCGGCGCATACCAAATATCCTGATAAAGCACTCCACTTAGCACCGTTGGACGAAGGGAATCGATGATTGCCTCACTCAATTTCTCCGCTTCCATATAGTCTTTTTCTACCTGCTCAAAAGCAAGGTTAGCTTCCTCGTATTTCCCCAAAAGTACTCCCGTAAACTTGATCCACTCAGCTCTTCCGAGTGGATGCTGCTCCACATATTCTCCGTTGATTACTGCAGGAATCTCAGCTTGCGCCAGCAAATCCAAGTACTTCAGATCATCTCCCAGCGTAGAAATCATGATCCAATCAGGCGCTAAATCAATGACCATTTCTGTATTTGCCGAAGGGCCAGCTCCCAAATCCTCCACCTTTCCAGCATCAATTTGCTTCCAAGTTTTGTCCGAAGAAATCAAATTGAGAGTGGGAAAACCACTTAACTTTTCATTGGCATTTAGCATGTCCAAATGTGGGATATGCGTGGTCGAAGTCATAATGATTTGCTCTACTGGAAGCTGAATAATTGCATCGAAATTCCCTGCTGGTTTTTTAGCATTTTCTTCCAAAATCAAATACTTAAAAACTCTATCCGCTCCTGACCAAGCCTGAGTCACTTCCAACTCCCAAAAATCATTTCCCCGAGAAATAGTAAATCCAGAAGCATAGCTCAAGGCTACTTTTTCCAGTTCCTGTGCATCATCACTTTTCTTTTCATTACATCCTGAAAAAGAAAATGTTAACATCAGAAAAACTGAAGTAATAAAGAGGCTGAATCGAAGGTTTTTCACAGAATTTCTTAGAGATATTGAAAGCCAAAATAAGCGCGGGTTTTCGCCACTTCCAAAATTTGTCCATAAACAGATTTTTTTTCTAAGCTTTCCCGATCTACTTTTGCAGCCGAAATAGGTTCCCAATCTCGTACCAGAGCTCTTGGGATTAAAAGGGAATTTGGTGTAAAACCAAAGCTGTCCCCGCAACTGTAAGCCAAGCGGATTTTTCCGCAAATAATTTGTCAAAAATGCCATTGTTCCGAAACGAATTCGAAATGAGAAGGCGGCAAATTAAGGTGAGCCAGGAGACCTACCTATTTCCAGTGATTCTGTGCTTTCGGAGGAAAGGCTACGAAGAATGTACCTGATTCGGCAGCCTGCTGATTCCGATCCCTTCTTCCTATTTCTCTTCAAGCCCGAATCGAATTTAAATTAATTCGATCAGGGATGTTTTTGTTTTTGTGGGTTTACACTTTTGTCGGCTTTTATCCGGTCAGCCTGGATACAATTCCCTTGGCGGAAGTGGAAGTGTATGCGCCAGCTTTGGATCGATTTGCCCAAGGGCAAAAAGTGATCAGCTGGAAAAAAGCAGAGTTGACAGATTTCCAAGGCCGTTCACTTGGAGATATCCTACAAGAGCAATCTCCAGTTTTCGTCAGGCAATACGGGGCTGGAATGATCGCATCCCCATCATTTCGTGGCACATCTGCTGGGCATACAGCAGTTTTTTGGAATGGCCTTCCGATCAATAGCCCATCGCTTGGGCAAAGTGATTTATCTATTCTGCCTATTTCCGCTATCGAAGAAGTAAGCTTACAGTTTGGAAATGCAGGTGCACTATTCGGAAATGAAGCCATCGGTGGCTCGATCCATTTGGGCACAAATACTGAGTTTGGAAAAGGACTTCAAGCAGGCATTTCTCAGCAGATCGGAAGTTTCGGCCTGGTAAACACCAACCTATTTGCAGGTTTCTCCTCGAAAAATTTCAGTAGCAACACCAAAGTCTACCGTGAGTTTTCTAAGAACAATTTCCCATACAAAGACCTCGGGCGAATCGGCACGCCGGAAATAAAAGAAGATCATGCGCAGTTCGAGCAGATCGGAGTTGTTCATAATTTGGCTTGGAACCTCAATTCCAGCAATCAGATAAAAACTGCCTTGTGGTGGAACAAAACCAATCGGGATGTTCAGCCTGTGATGGGTTCAAACACAAACGATGCTCAGGAAGATCAATCTTTTCGAGCGGTCCTTGACTTCTTCCATTTTGAAGAAAAGTCAGTTTGGAATCTGAAAACAGGGTTTGTGAAAAACGAGCAGCTTTTCAATGCTAGCCAAAACAACAGCACGCAATACTTCCTCGCTGGTGATTGGGATCAGGAGATTTCTGACAAATGGACCTCAAAACTAGGTGCTAGATACACGCTGACGAAAGGAGATCTAAGCACTTACAAAGCTGATGATGAACGAATCGAATTGTATCATAGCACTAAATTTTCAGCCACAGAGAATCTGTCATTTGCTCTAAACCTTCGCCAGTTAGTATACTCCGGCATTTTTGCTCCATTCACTCCAAACCTAGGAATGGACTGGAACTTTTGGAACACAAATTCTCAATCCTTGCAACTCAAAACTTCCCTTGGAAAAGGCTTCAAAGTCCCAACGCTGAATGATCGATATTGGAATCCAGGCGGCAATCCAGACTTACTTCCTGAAGAAAGTCTGAGTGGAGAAGCAGGCTTGACTTGGAGTAAAAAAGGAAACCTGAATTGGACTCAAGGCTTGACTTATTACAAAATGTCGGTGGACAACTGGATCCTTTGGCTACCAAAAGGAAGCTTTTGGACTCCAGAAAACATCAAGAAAGTCAGCAATCAAGGCATAGAATATCAAGGGAGTTTGGATGGAGCTGTTGGAACTTGGAATTGGGAGCTGACGACATCCTACACTTACTCCAAAGCTATCACGACGCAAGGCACGGACGAGAATGACCAGTCTGTTGGTAAGCAACTACCCTATACTCCGCAGCACCAAGCCAATGCGAAGGTGCAAGTGAAGAAATCAGGATTCACCAGCTCGATCGGAACATTCTTCGTTGGAGAAAGATCCGTCACTGCCGACAATCCTCGTATGATGCCCTCATTTCAGCTATTCAACTTTGGATTAGGCTACGACCAACTTAGGCTTGGCAAGCTTCACTTTCCTCTAAGTTTTCAAATCAACAATGTTCTCAACACAGACTATCAAGTGCTCTATTTGAGAGCTATGCCTGGAAGATCCTATCAATTTAACTTATCCATACTATTATGAAATCGAGCATGACACAGTCAGCAAACACTGTTGAATATTAACCATGCGTGATTCCATATGGCCTTTAAAAAACAAATTATAATCATATGAAATTAAACCAACTACTCGGGGCTTTAGCCCTTATCTCTGCATCCTTTGCCTGTTCTGACAATGGTGAGGAAAAACCTTTAGGCAAATACAACAACGGTATTTTGATCATGAACGAAGGTAACTTTGGCACTAATGATGGCGAAGTCTATCACTTAAATCCAAATACGGAGGAGCTCCTTCCTAATATTTTCGAAACTGAGAATCTTAGACCTTTCGCAGGTTTATTGGAAGACATGGTGTTTGAGGCAGACAGATTGTATCTGGTAGCAAACACTGGAAAAGTAGAAATAGTGAATCCTGCTGATTTCAAAAGTTCAGGAGCTGTTTCTGCTGAATTGGATCAACCAAGATCTTTGGCTGTGAACGGAAGCAAGCTTTTCATCTCTGATTACGGCCCTTATGACGCCAGTTATGCTACGCCAGATTCTTATGTAGCTGTGGTAAATGGTCTTGATGGAGGTGTGGTTTCTAAGAAAATCGAAGTTTCTAACAAACCGGAAGATCTTTTCTCCTATGGGCATTACATCCTCGTAGCGGGTTCTGAGGAAAACAAAATCGAAATCATCGACGCAACTCAGGAGACTGTGACAAAAACGCTCCAATTAGAGGCTTCTCCTCGTCAGTTCTATGCTGAAGACGGGATTCTTTGGGTATATGCCGTGGGAGCAGATGAGGTCATTTTCTACACTGTAAACCTTAGTAGTCTTACTTTAGGAAATACTTATTCAGTTCCTGTAGCAAATGCTACGAGCAGAATTGCATTCGACGGGGACGACGAAATGTATATTTTGACTAGCTCGGGATGGCCAAATTATAATGATGCGGTAGTTAGTATTGATATTGAAGGTAACACCGCTACTGCCACTGAATTGATGACTGGATCAGGCTTCTACGGAATTGGATTTGACGACAACTTAAATCAAGTGTATGTCGCTAATTCAAATGGTTTTCAGGGTAACGGAACGGTAACTGTTCTTTCTGAAACAGGTTCAGTAATCAGAAGTTTCGAAGTAGGAAGAGGCCCTTCTGGCTTCTTGGTTTACTAAGATTGGAAAATTTTAAAATTGAAAAATTTGAAGATTAATGACACCTAGTGTTAATCAATTAGCTTCAAATTCTATTTTTTCAAAAGCCGTTGGGATTGATTTCTCAACGGCTTTTGGGCTTAATATCAAAAACTCTCCAAAATTACATTCCATAAAAAGACGGTGTTTTATAGATCGTATTCCATAAAAAGACGGCTTTTTGTGGATTACGATCCATAAAAGTCACCTAAAGCTCACCCAAGTATCACTTATTTCCACCCCACGATCCCCCTCAAATCCTGTAGCTCAAATTCCAGCTCAGTGTATCCCATCACATAAGGCCCAATCTCGTAGGGTATATAGGTCAAATGAAATTTCTCGTCTTCATATCCCATCGCATTTGGGAGAAAAAAACCTGTTTCTGGCAAAAAGAATCCAGCTTCCTCCAATGACTTCCCTTCCGCCACCTCATGATGTTTTCGGAATGCCTTTTCGGTAATTTCCAGCATCTTTTTTTCATCCAATACCACTCGATCAACACTGAGATACTCCCCTGATTGGGCATCAAAGTTCATGTAGTAAACACTGGAATTCGGATGTGCTCCTCCAGAGAAATTGAATTCTGTAAACTTAAAACTCAACGTACTATCAGACTCATAAGTCTTCTCTACGTTCACCTCAATGGACCAACCACCAGGAGCATCTGGGAAATCAGATTTAAATTCCTCGTAAGAATTCAAATAATCATTGGCGGCAGAATCTAGGTTGTCGTAGGTTTTATCCTGCTGAAAGTATGCTAACAATTGAAGCCCTATTTCCTCATTAATTAAGGAAGCTGCTGGTACATTTTCAGCCACTGGCCAACTAACTTTAACTTCGGCGCAATTGTCATCAACGCACCTTTCAGAAGTAAAGGTTTTGGTGCTGAAGCTAAGTTGGGCCTCAATTTGCTCTGACTTGCTGCACGCGAAACATAAAATAGAAGCTAAAATGACTATGTATTTCATTTTTAATTTTTGGTTGGATTAAAAAATGTAGTAATCAAATCCCTCGCCAGAGATAAAGGACTAAGCTCACCACTTTCAACTCGCTGACGATTTTGTTGAAGTATTTCCTGCACTCGCTGATGCTCCAGAAAGAATTTCCCCAACAGAAACTGTAGGTTCTCATCCAGCCAATTGAGTCTTTGCGAAGCACGATTTGAAGCCCAAAACCCCGACGCTTGCATCTGGAGATTGTATTTCTGAATCATGCCCCAAACTTCGCTCAACCCTTCCTTGGTCGTTGAAGAAGCGGTCATAACTGGAGTTGACCAATTATTTTGTCCTAGTGGAAAAAGGTGCAGGGCATTTTGATAAGCTGACTTTGCCTTCTTAGCATTGATTTGATTTTCGCCATCAGCCTTGTGAATCACAAGGCCATCGGCCATTTCCATAATACCTTTTTTGATTCCCTGCAATTCGTCTCCAGCTCCAGCCAGCATTAGCAAAAGAAAGAAATCCACCATGCTTTTCACAGCAGTTTCAGATTGTCCCACTCCCACTGTCTCAATCAAAATCACATCAAAACCTGCTGCTTCGCAAAGTAGCATCGCTTCTCTAGTCTTAGACGTCACCCCTCCCAAGGTTGTACCTGTGGGACTAGGACGGATAAAAGCACGCTTATCTCCCGCCAACTTTTCCATGCGTGTTTTATCACCAAGGATACTGCCTTTGCTTTTTTGACTGGAAGGATCTACAGCTAAAACCGCAACCGACTTCCCTTGGTCTACAAGTAGCTGACCGAAAGCTTCTATAAATGTGCTTTTCCCAACTCCAGGAACTCCGGTGATTCCAATCCTGATTGAATTCCCTGTATAGGGCAAAACCTCTTGCACTAAGTCAGAGGCCAGATTCAAGTCACTTTCCAATGAACTTTCAGCAAGCGTGATTGCCTGACTGAGCTTCGTTCTATCGCCAGAAAGAACTCCTTCTTTGTATTCCTGCAGCGTGAAACGTTTTCTCATTTTGCGTAGCCATCAGTAAAACTCACATCTCCCATAGGACTCTTTTGATAGGTAGCGATCACAGAAGTATGTAAACTTTGTATGAAATAGGGGTCAGTCGGAGATAAACTGATCTCCTGATTCACTTCTTTGGTGAAAAAGAAAACCACCGTTCTACCATATTTAGTATGCGGCATAGCATCTCCGTACTCCCTCATCCAATCCTTAGAAGGATCCAATGCAGCTACAGCATAAACTCGAACAACTGGCCCGGTATTATTCTCATTTCTAAAGCTTGACAACTCCTTGTACTTCCCTTCAAATCGCTCAATTCCGGGCTGTGAAAGAGAATCCATGGAAATATATACTACAAGTCCAGCCACTATTAGGGCGATAATCCAGAAAATGATTTTAGAGGTTTTCAAAAACTAGTGTGGTTATAAAGATAAGGCCTTAATTTAGCCCAAAATTCCGAGAATGACTTTCGAGTACCTAAAAGCACTTCACATCATTTTTGTAGTCACCTGGTTTGCAGGGCTATTTTATATCGTTCGATTATTCATCTATCAGACTGAAGCAATGGAACGCCCTGAGGCGGAGCAAAAAATACTCAAGCCACAATTAGACATGATGGCTTCACGTCTCTGGTACATCATCACTTGGCCTTCTGCTGTACTGACGTTGATCTTCGGCACTTTGGTTTTGAGTCAGCGCATGGGCTATTTGGAAATGGGCTTTATGCACGCCAAACTTGCATTCGTATTCCTTCTCTATTGCTACCACGGCTGGTGTCACAAACTTTTCAAAGAACTGCAGGCTGGACGAACTCGATGGACATCCACACAGTTGAGGATATGGAATGAAGCATCCACACTCCTACTATTCGCCATTGTTTTTCTGATTGTATTGAAAAGCACCTTGAGTATGGTTTGGGGTTTGGCAGGGCTGATCACACTTGGAGTGACCCTGATGCTCGCTATCAGACTTTACAAAAAATTTAGAAATTAACTCTTAATTAGCATGCATACGAGGTTTTCGATTTTCTCTCTTCTTCTGATTTCATTATTATTTTCTCAGTGTAAACCTGCGGGAGAAAATAGCACCCCACTTCCAAAACTTGGGAATTGGCATGTAGACGAAAAAACAGTGGATGGGAAAGTGGTACTGGATACAGTTTATCACAAAATCGCAGATTTTTCCCTTACAAATCAAGATGGAGAAACTATCACTAATGCATCTGTAGAGGGCAAAGTTTACGTAGCGGATTTCTTTTTCACAACTTGTCCGACTATCTGTCCGATCATGAAAAAGGAAATGCTTAGAGTATATGAGAATTTTGAAGAAAATCCGAATTTCAAAATTCTGAGTCATACCATAGACCCAAACTATGACACAGAAGAGGTATTGAAGGATTATGCACAGAAGTTAGGAATAGACAATTCTAACGCCTGGAGCTTCTTAACTGGGGATGCCGAGAAGATTTATGAATTAGGACAAACCAGCTATATCACCACTGCCCAAGCCGATCAAACTGCCGCTGGAGGATTTCTACATAGTGGAGCTTTCATATTAGTAGATCAAAACGGTCATATACGTGGTGTTTACGATGGCACAAAAACAGATCAAGTAGATCAATTGATCAAGGACATTCCAACGCTTCTTGGACAATGAAAAAGTATCTGATCATCTTGCTGTTAGCTGCAGCATGCAGCCCAAAAAACTCTAATGATGAGAATACACTATCTCAAATTGAAAACCCTGAGGTGATGAAATATGCCGTAGATGGCAAGACTATCTACGAAAACCACTGTGGGAATTGCCACCAAAATGATGGCTTGGGACTTGGAAAATTAATCCCACCCTTACGAGACGCAGATTATTTCCAAAAAAGTGTCCATCGTACCGTTTGGATCATGAAGCACGGGCAGGAAGGTGAAATCGTAGTAAATGGGCAGGTTTATAATCAGCCCATGCCTCCGAGTCCGCAACTCACTGCATTAGAAATCTCCCAGATCAGCACGTACTTATACAATATCTGGGGAATGAGCGAGGGAAAAATCACTTCAAAACAAGTGGAAAAATACCTGCAGGAAAAACCTGAATTCTGATTATTTCAGAAGCTTGTCGGCTTTTTCCAAAGCAGCTTTCATCTCCACATTGACTTCGGTCACTAACTCCATCTGCTTATCCAGATATGCTTTGACTTCAGCTTCCTTCATTTCACCATCCTTTTGCTCATATTGACGCATCCAGGCAAACATTGATTCATGTGCGTGATTGAGGTCATAAGCAAGTGCTTTATACTCTTCTACTGCTGCTGAATTTGCTTCTTCTTGACTTTCCAACTCTTTCGCTTTTTCGAGAGCTTTTCGTTCAAGTGATTTAAGCTGTCCCATTTTTGGCATTACTTCATCATGCACGGCAATTACCTCAGCTCTGAGTTTTTCATTGTCGCTTGGACCGCTAGGACCACAAGCGTTTATTAGCAAAAATGAGGTTAAAATTAAAAATAGAATGGTTCTTTTCATGATTACTCGTTTAATACATGGCAAAGTTAATATTTTATCTAAAGATAGTATTATAAACTAAGATGACATGAGAAGGTGATTTATTCGACCAGAGCTGTTAATTTTAGAAGCTCTTTAATACCCACACTATGAAACCATTTTGCTTTGCCGATGGGCAAATTATCTCTACAGAAAAAGCCAGCATTCACCCGATGGATTTAGGATTAATCCGTGGATATGGGATTTTTGATTTTTTTAGAACAGTCAATTTCCAAGCTCTTTTCCTAGATAGTTACTTAGATAGATTTTTTGCATCTGCGGAAAAAACCTTCCTTCCTCTAGATTATTCTAGGGCAGAACTGAAAGCCGTTATTCAGGATTTGATCGAAAAAAACCATCTCAAAGAAGGTGGAATCCGAATGGTATTAAGTGGCGGAGTTTCATCAAATCACTTTTCCCCTGCCAAAGGAAAGTTATTCATCTTTGCAGAGTCTCTGATTTTCCCTGCTCAGGAGAAATATGACAAGGGAATCAAATTGCTCTCGCTCGAGTACGTACGACCAATTGCTGAGATCAAAACGACCAATTACGCACTACCTGTTTGGGATAGTATGCGATGGAAAGACGCAGGTGCTGAAGATGTACTTTATCATATGAATGGTATTATCAGCGAGAGTTCCAGAAGCAACTTTTTCATCGTAAAAGATGGAGTCATCAGCACTCCTGATGCTCATGTGCTTATGGGGATTACTCGTAAAAACGTGATAGAGTTAGCTGGAAACGTACAAATCAGACCTGTAAGCATGCAGGAAGCGCTAAATGCGGATGAGACCTTTATCACCAGTACTACCAAGGTATTACTTCCTGTGACGCAAATCGATGAACATGAAATCGGAACTGGAAGACCAGGGCCTGTTTCATTGGACCTTTTAGAAAAATTCAGGAAGTTGGAGAGGGAAATTTGTTACTAGAATTGAATGGAAGTCGGGAAGTTGGAAGTTTAACCAATACGCAATTTATATGCTAAGCTACTTAAAGGATTTTCATCTGTGCGAGCTGGATGGCAGTCTAAAGAATGCATTCGTTTGGTCCAAGTCATGAGACTTGAACCAAGTTGAGCAAAACACATAGCGCCCTCCTATGTTAGCAAAAGTATAAAAAAGCACCTCTTTATCTGATT
>TARA_R110002072_G_scaffold302941_2_pt1 | contig 66887 bp, 58 predicted proteins | sample TARA_R110002072 | Tara Oceans TARA_R110002072 (sample SAMEA4397118) | marine metagenome | biome: Polar Biome; feature: [SRF] surface water layer (ENVO:00010504); material: water (ENVO:00002006), including particulate matter (ENVO:01000060) such as... | depth 5 m | reverse complement strand
GCCAGATGAGAGCGGACTGGGTGGCCGGATGGCGTGGAATCCGCAGGTGACGCACGGAAAACAGCAGATCCTTGTTATTAAAACCCAGTAGGTCTGACATGCTGTTGCGCACGCCCCTGCGCAGGTTTGCCTCAATTAGGCCTGACTGCACCAGGCGTCCCTCTGCAGATAGCCGCAAACGCAGATCATTTTGCGGAATATCCAGCAGTGTGCTCAGTACCCTGACGAGGCGATTGAATCCGATAAAGCCGAGCTGGTCGCAACAGTCATCCAGTAGGGTGTCTGTATTGATCAGTGAGCAAAAGCCGATCAGCTTTTTCTCGATCTCATCTAGGCCGATTAGCTGGGCGAGGTTCGCCAGATTCGCCTGAAGGTTGTCAGGTAGTTCGGGAACGGGGAAGGCTTTATCGAAGAGCTTGCGTTCATTTCGGAGCGCGCCCAGTGAGCGTTCTTGGAAACTAGATTTTCGGGCCGCGTTTGAACGTCTTGCCCTAACAGGCGGAATTTCAGTAAGCGGGGAGTCATCCTCGTCATCGCTTTCGGCTGCGTCTACCAGCCAGTAAATGCCAAGCTCGCGGGCGACATCATTATCACTGAAGTGGCCGTGATTAATGAAGTTCTTATGGGCGCCACAATCGATCACCAGCTTGAACATCCAGTTTAAGGCAAGCGGGCATGTGTCCTGGTTGTGTGGGCCAGATTTGCGAGCGGCTTTCGGCATCATAAGTCCTCCAGAGAGTGTGGAGGCATTGTGAGTGAGGGGTGCGACGTAATGTGTCGCACGCTTTGCACGCAAGGCTTGCTGGCTTGCGATGACTTTAAGTTTCTAACTCTCCCAAGAGCATCAACGCTGGGAGAGGGTGCGAGTGGAAGGTGGCAGCTAATTTCAGGCTGTCTAAATGTTCATTGATTTGCTCTAGTGCGCCACCCAGCTCTGAGTACATCTGCAGGGATAATTCGTCACCCGCAAAAAGCGCGGCGAAGCAGTGGCTGAAACGGAAGCGCTGTAGCTGTGCCCATGGCACTTGCCGATGATCCTCATAAGCGATGATTTCCAAAACTAGTTTTCGGCTTTCACAGCCTTTCAGAACGCTGAGCAGGTCCGTAATGTCGATGCAGGCTAGGCCCGCATGCATCAAGGCTGCGCGAATCATGGCAATAGCTTGCTCTGCCCACAGCATGAATTCAGCCGTACTAAGTTGCTTGGTGCACGTGATTTGATAGCTTTTTTCTGGCAGCGTGCGCGATGTGTTGGCATTGTCGAAATACAGCGTCGCCAATGCGTCATTCGCTGGCCGGCAGTAACCCAGCGGCGCATTAATGACAAAGTTCAAGTCACTTTCTCCCAGGCAAGGCACTGGGTAATCCGGGGAGAAGCTCGTCTGCATGGACTCTGTAAATGTACAGAAGTCCATAACACTTAAGCGTGTCCAGTACAGCGGGTGTTCGGTCTCTGCTTGCGACATCCTATGGCTTCACTCTGCTGTCTTGAGGCGAATGATCTTGCGGCTTACGGCCAGGCTGACTAGCCAGCTGATGAGTTGGGCGTAGTTGATATCCTCCAGCGCCGCTATTTGCTTGCGCGCCTCTTCCAGACTGGCGAGCATTGCGCGCATGGCGTGAGCATCCAGCGTGTGAGTCAGCCCCGCTCTGGACATCAGCGTGACGGGTTCAAGCAAGGCATCAAATGCATCTTGCTGAATAAGCAGGCGCGACAGATTGCTCAGTTGCTCCTGCAGATGCTCCGGTGGTTCAGAAGGGCTGAGAAAGCCGGCCAGGCTGATAATTCGACGACCCAGGCGCTTGGTGTTTGAGGTTTCCTGCAGAAGAGATTCGAGGTTTTCCTTGATGAGGCGGTCCATGGTGCGTCCCCTAAATACAGTGAGCACCAATAGTGAATTATGTTTGCGACGAAATGCGTCGTGAGCGCAGTGCGGCGATCTCGGATTATTAATTCTCAGCCGAGCCGAATTCGCCACATACCCTTTGCACCACCCTCTACCCAGCCGCCTTCAAGAATGTTGGAGCCCTCGAACATGTGAAGCGTGGCCTTGCCGCCGGACTCATGACCAGTCAACAGGAAGTGGCCTGGCCCCTGTTCTTGTCCGCGGTATGACGCAGGTTCGTTATCTTGCAAGTACTCGATAGTGATAATCCCTGTCTCGATTCTTACCTGGCAGGGCTGGTCCAGAGTGGCGTGTGTTGTCCTGTAGGTTTCCATGTAGGAGTTTTCGTAGAGCATTTGAACCTCACTTGACGTTTGTGGATGCTGAGACCGGCTAAGTCGGTCTCAGTATGGCTGAAACGAAACCATTGCTAGTACAGCCAGCCCTGCAGCTCATCCAAATTCACCACCACGATCTGCTGTGCTGTCGGTTTGGTGTGCACCTTGGTTGTATCGATCTGATAGCGCTGCAGCACGTACTGCACCAGCGCACCTCGGGTCTTGATCAATAGCTGACCATCCTGCATGCCGTAGTCGGTTTCGATGATGGCTTGCTGCTCGGATTTCAGGCGTGAGTCCGGCTCGATGATGACCTGCACCTGGCTGGTCCAGCCCGGATCTTTCTCGCGAGTGTTTTCGGTTTCGTCGTCCATCAACTCCGGCATGCCACGGAAACGGCTCAGCACAAAGTCCCGGTAATCCCTGTTCTTCTCGCAATACGCGCGCACATGCCAGCGCATGCCGGTGTAAATCAGCGTGTGGGGTGCGATCAGCCGGGTTTCTGCGTCCGGTGTGGTGAAGGACACATACTCGCATTCGAAGCGAAGGCCTTCACGGCAGGCCCGAAGGAGGGGGCGTAGCAGTTCCGGGCGTACCGTGCGATCAGGCACTTGCAGCACCTCGGTATGCGCATAGGCCAAGGCCAGTCCTTCAACATGCGGGGCGCGGTCATGGTTTTGGTTGAGCAGGTGCAGGTAGGCACTGGCGCTGTCGTCGATAAACAGTGGAGCGAACTGCTTGCTCGGCACATACCCCTTCAAATGCTTGTCATATTCCAGGTTCTGCGGAGCGTGTTCATTGATATAGGAGTTGATGTCCTTGGACGCTTGCTGACGGCTAATGCCAAAGCTTTGCATCAGGTGGTTCGTGGTCAGCCGACCCTCCCACCAGGCCACCGTCTCGATGAGGCGATAGCGCAGTGCCAAATCCCAGCGTACCGATTCGATTTCTTGCTTGCGTTTCATGGCCCCTCCATCTGCTCGAAAACTTTACCTGTACGAGTAAACACTCTAGATGCGTAATTAAACATTACATATCTTGAGTGTGGCGTTCAAGTTGGCTTCAACGAGTCATCTGACACAGGGAGGATCAAGGGTGAGTGTGATGATGCTGTCTTGGGGAGTGATCGGAGTCAGCATATTGCTGGTGGTCATTACTGGCATTGCTTTGTACTGGCAGGTGCTGCGCCGTCGTGAGGTGATCTCTGCCTTGCAGTGTTGCCAGGGCCAAGTAAATGAACTGAAGGTTAGGATCTATCAGCAGGAGGATGAGATGCGCGAGCTTATTGCAGGTCTGCGCGCCGAAAAGGCTCATGTTGAGCAACTGCAGCGGCAGGTGAAATTTGCTGATGGGTTGAGGGTGCAGTTAGAGCGCGACGTGTAAACCAACAGCGTTAGGACACTCTAAGATCAGCAGGACGACCTTTCCGGATAGGGACTCGAAATGACAGGCAGCTCAAGCTTCACGCCAACAAGGCGTAAACCAAAACAGATCAAAGTATTTTTCGTCATTGATATGTGGGGCATCGAGGGCCCCTATGGTGATGGTAACTGGCATGAACTCATTCGCCGGTTTGCCAGTGAGTGGATTGAGCGTAATCCAGATCAGGAGCCCGCAACACTATGGTCGGTAGTCAGGGACTGTGACATTTTTGACAACGGTAAGTCCTGCTACATGACATCCAGCTCCAAACTGTCAAAAGTGTTTTTTGAACACTTGGCCGTGTTCATGGCAAAGCATTGTGGGCCCCATGTCAAAGTATTGGATGAGGGCTATGACATGCCGTTTGGCGACGTCAAAGGATGGAGAGCCTACCTGCATTTTGAGCAGGCCAAATTGTGGGAGCCGGATGACGAAGGCGGTTGGTTCGTGGTCACGTTTTAGGCTCAAGACCTGAGGCTTAGCATGAAAGGGGGCTTGGTCATCCAGCCCCCTCAGCGCGATTACTTGCGCAGTACGCTATCTCGGAAGCGCTGGCTTAGGCTGGGTATTTCAAGAAGTACCTCGTCGTCAGTGAAAACTTCAAGGCTGTGATCTTCCATCCGTTCGCTGGTGTGGCCCTTGATCCAAAACTTACGAGTGTCAGCATTAAAGACATAGCCAGCGTTGTATTCATTACCTGCCAAACGATCAGGTATGGCATTCCCCCTGCGGCTTAAACCCGTGATTGTGATCGTCAGGTGCGCCATCTGGTCCATTTCGGGGCAAACCAATTTATGAAGGCCAGGCCAGTACTCTTCATCGCCCTCCGATGCACGCCACCCACGTACCTCATTTACCTCGTCAAGGCTGTCATAGGGATGCGAATGAAAGGTGCCAATCAATTCAAGTTGAGGCCAGTACTCGGCAAAAAAGTCTCGCTTACTGCGAATTGATTCAGCAGATGGTCGCACCCAGTCTGAGTGACGAAGTGCAGAGGTTTCCACCGTAGCGGTTACTGCCACCAACCGAGGTGGAACGCCGTTCTCGCGCGCAGGTAGTGCATAGCCCCAGAGCAGTCCAAAAGTCTCAAGATTGGTTTTGCCTGGACCCTTGGCATGCGTGCGATGTTCCATTTCATAGGCTTCAATCGCAGATGTTAAAAGCTGAGGAACAACATGATCTTCAATGATTATCTGGGTGCGCATACCAACTCAGCTCCTTGATTTTGAGGGCAAAGGATAGGTCAGGCGCCCTGCGAAGACATCAGAGACATCGTAAATTTTTCTCTGGACGATTCAGTAAAACAAACAGATCGCAAAGGTTCCTTGGGCACCCGAATGAATCATGCCTAGCCTGGCTTGATGCAAGTCACCACAGATGGTTTCTACCCAGGTGCCATAGGGCGTGTAGTCCTGCACCAGAAAGTCTTGGCCGTGAAACACGATGCCGTCTGCTGTAGTGATGTCTGCTGCAAACTGCGGCGCTGGGCTCAAGCGGGTATCCAGTTCGCGTTGCAGGCTCGTCTTGGCCTGTTCATAGGTGCTGACGCTTGGCCCGTGCTCAACCAGGTAGCGGCTTAGGTACGTTGCTTGCTGCCATGAAATCGAGCCATACAAGCCCTGAGCGCCACCAGCGTCGTCGAGTCTAATCAGCGTCACCGTTAAAGCTTTGACGTTACGTATATCAGCGCTAGCTGCATGCGCATTGCTTGGAATGGCGGGGAAAACCCATGGTTTGGCATTGTTCATAGATCTGCATCCTTATTGAGCGGCACCTCGTTGTGAGGTGCTCAGCCCTAACAGGCTTTAGGTCGCTTTAAGCGCCACGATATTTCGTGACAGGCTTCGCATGCTGCGGCGATTCTTCGTAAATGCAGCATGCGTCTTAAAGCGGTAACCAAGACGGGCACCGAAACCTTACCTGTATGCGCATCCATGCTGGCCCGATGTGGCCGAAGTGGTTAAGGTTCGCGGGCTAATCGCAGGTAGCTATCGCCTACTTACCTCAATGCATCTGCTGATGCTGAGCCAGCCTTTGAAGCGAGTTGCCGGGGCAGGGCACGTGGCGCGCCTGCGTACTTATTTTCTACACCAGCAAGGATTGTTCGTGGCTATCAAGAAATCCGACCTTTACTCCTCCCTCTGGGCTTCGTGTGACGAGTTGCGTGGCGGGATGGATGCCAGCCAGTACAAGGACTACGTCCTGTTCATGCTGTTTATCAAGTACATCTCCGACAAGTACGGCAACTCGAATGATTTTGCGCCAGCGGTGACCATCCCGTTTGGTGCCAGCTTTAAGGACATGGTCGCCCTCAAGGGCAATCCTGATATTGGCAACAAGATCAATACGCAGATCATCCAGCCGCTGATCGATGCCAACGCCCGGCTTGCCCGCAGTGACTTCCCCGACTTCAACGACCCGAGCAAGCTCGGTGAGGGGAAGGACATGGTGGAGAAGCTCACCAACTTGGTGTCTATCTTCGAAAAGCCCGAGTTGGACTTCTCGAAGAACCGCGCAGACAACGACGACATCCTCGGCGACGCCTACGAATACCTGATGCGCCACTTCGCCAGCGAAAGCGGCAAGAGCAAGGGGCAGTTCTATACCCCGTCAGAGGTCAGTCGCATCATCGCCAAGGTCATCGGTATCAGCCCGGCCAATGCCGTGGCCGCCACCACTGTTTATGACCCAACCTGCGGTTCAGGCTCGCTGTTGCTGAAAGTCGCCGACCAGGCCGGCAAGCACATCACCCTGGAAGGTCAGGAGATGGACGTGACCACCGCTGGTCTCGCTCGCATGAACATGATCCTGCACGACTTCCCGACCGCCAACATTCTGCAGGGCAACACGCTGTCCACGCCCAAGTTCAAGGATGGCGAGCAACTGCGCACCTACGATTACGTGGTGGCCAACCCGCCGTTCTCGGTTAAGACTTGGAGCGTCGGCCTAACGCCTGGCAACGATCCATACCAGCGCTTTGCCTGGGGTGAACCGCCCGCCAAGCAAGGCGACTACGCCTTTCTGCTGCACATCATCCGCTCCATGAAGAACACCGGCAAAGCCGCCTGCATCCTGCCCCACGGTGTGCTGTTTCGCGGCAATGCCGAGGCGGTGATCCGTGAGCAACTGGTGCGCTCCGGTTACCTCAAGGCCATTATCGGCTTGCCGGCTAACCTGTTTTACGGCACCGGTATTCCCGCCTGCATCCTGGTGCTGGACAAGGAAAACGCCAGTGCTCGCAAAGGCATCTTTATGATCGATGCCGCCAAAGGCTTTATCAAAGATGGCCCGAAAAACCGCCTGCGCGATCAGGACGTGCACAAGATCGTCGATGCCTTTACCCGCATGGTCGATGTGCCGCGTTATGCACGCATGGTCGCCTTCGACGAGATCAGCGACCCGAAGAACGACTTCAACCTCAACCTGCCGCGCTATATCGACAGCACCGAGCCGGAGGATATTCAGGACATCGACGGTCACTTGCGCGGCGGCATCCCAGAGCGTGATATCGACGCCTTTGATAGCTACTGGCAAGTGATGCCCGCCCTGCGTGCGGCCTTGTTCAAACCCGCTAACCACGCCGGTTATTTTGAGCTGGTTAGCCGCGACGTGAAGCCGGTGATCTTCGGCCACCCGCAGTTCACTGCTTTCAAGGCAGGGGTCGATACGCTGTTCAACCAGTGGCTGGCCAGCAGCACGCCGCAGCTCAAAGGTTTTGCTGCGGATGCAGCGAGCAGCCACCCCAAGGAGTTGATTTTCAAGCTTTCGGAAGAACTGCTCAACGCCTTTGCCAAGGCACCCTTGCTCGACCATTACGACATCTACCAGCACCTGATGGACTACTGGGCCGAGACCATGCAGGACGACTGCTACCTGATCAGCGCCGACGGCTGGAAGGCTGGCGCTGAAGTTCGTGAGATCCGGAAGGTAAAGGACAAAAATAAAAAGGATGTATGGGCCGAGAAGCATGACTACTGCCAGGGCAAGCGCCGCTTTAAGTCGGATCTGATCCCGGTCGACCTGCTGGTTGCCCGCTACTTCAGCGCTGAGCGTAACGCCATTGAAGGGCTGGAAACCGAGTTGGCCAGCGTCGAGCAAAGCCTGAGCGAGCTGCTCGAAGAGCACAGCGGTGAGGATAGCTCACTGAGCGAAGTGATTGAAGGCGAGGGCGACAAGCAGAAGGTCACCGCCAAAGCCATCAAGGCTCGCCAACGTGAGATTGATAACGACCCGGACTATGAAGAAGAACTCAGGGTGCTGGCTGAGTACGCCAAGCTGCTCGACCAGCAAAGCACCCTCAAAACCAAGCTGAAAAAGGCCGAGGAAGACCTCGATAACAAGATCCACGGCAAATACCCGCAACTGAGCGAAGCCGAGATCAAAACCTTGGTGGTGGACGATAAGTGGCTGGCTACCCTCACGGTTGCCGTTCAAAGCGAGCTGGATCGTGTGTCGCAAACTCTCACCGGGCGTATTCGTGAGCTGAGCGAGCGTTATGCCACGCCATTGCCGCAGCTTGCTGATGACGTCGCCACCCTGGCCAGTCGCGTGGACGAACATCTGAAAAAGATGGGGGCGGTATGGCAGTGAAGCCGGGCTATAAGCTGACGGAGGTGGGGGTTATTCCGGATGACTGGGAGTGCGTGCCATCCGCTTATTTGGTGACTTACTTCGGCGGAAACGCATTCAGAAGTGAGGCTGCCGTTAGCGACGGCATAAGGTGGTTGAAGATTGCAAATGTGGGTATACAACGTGCGCAATGGGAAGCGCCATCGTTCCTCCCTCCAGCTTACGGCAGTAAATTCAAGGATTATCTGCTCCGTGAGGGCGATGTGGTCATGGCTCTTACTCGTCCTATTTTGAACAATCAACTGAAAGTCGCGAAACTCGCTCAATCTGATGTTCCAGCACTACTAAATCAGCGCGTCGCAAAAGTCATCGCCGGCTCAGGAGCGGATTTAGGTTTCATCTACTACACGCTTCAGATGCGGCGTTTTGCTGATTCGATGAGTGATGCGATGGCAGGTTCTGATCCCCCAAACATCGGATCTAAAACACTCGGGAGAATCCTTGTCGCAGTGCCGAAGTGTGTTCTTGAGCAGCGCGACATCGCGACGGCGTTAAGTGATGTGGATGCGCTGCTGAGTTCGCTGGAGAGGCTTATCGCCAAAAAGCGCGACCTCAAGCAGGCCGCCATGCAACAACTCCTCACGGGGCAAACCCGTCTACCCGGATTTACCGGTGACTGGCAGGTAAGGGCGCTTGGAGACTTGATCAGAAGCTGCTCTAGCGGAGCAACCCCCCGAAGAGATCAGCCGGATTTCTATAAGGGGGATGTTCGATGGATAACAAGCGGTGAGCTGAACTACAACGTCATTACCGATACTGTTGAGAAAATTACGAGTGAAGCGGTCGCTCGAACAAATCTCAAAGTGATTCCCAAAGGTACTTTCCTGATGGCTATCACGGGCCTTGAGGCAGCCGGTACGCGAGGGAGTTGCGCAATTGTTGGAGAACCGTCAACAACCAACCAGTCGTGCATGGCGATTTTCCCAACGAGTGAACTGCTGACTGAATACCTTTTCCACTATTACGTCTTTCGTGGCGATGCGCTTGCTCTTCAGTACTGCCAAGGCTCAAAACAACAGAGTTATACGGCGAAGCTCGTTAGGAAATTACCAATATCTGTCCCACCTACGACCGAGGAGCAAGCGGCCATTGCCGGGGTGCTGTCCGATATGGACACAGAACTGGCCGCTTTGGAGCAGCGCCTGGCCAAAAACCACGCCCTTAAGCAAGGCATGATGCAGGAACTGCTAACCGGAAGGACCCGACTCTTATGAAAATCTCCACCATCCTCGACCATATCGACAGTGGCCATATGGCGTTGCCCGAGTTCCAGCGGGGTTACGTCTGGAATCGTGACCAAGTGCGCGGTCTGTTTGATTCGCTGTACCGCCGTCATCCTGTGGGCGGGTTGCTGGTATGGGCCACCGAATCGAAGTCAGCGGATCACAGGGGCGATGGTCCACTCGCGGCTGGTGTGGTGAAGCTTTTGCTCGACGGGCAGCAGCGCATGACCTCGCTGTATGGCGTGGTGCGCGGGCGGGCACCTAAGTTCTTCGACGGCAACGCTCAAGCCTTTAGCGGATTGCGCTTCAACCTGGAAACCCAGCTTTTCGCCTTTTATCAGCCACTGAAGATGCAGGGCGATCCGCTGTGGATTGATGTGTCAGAGGCGATGAAACAGGGCACTGCGGGAATGGGTAGCCTTGTGACGCAGTTGAGTAATGATCCTGCGCTGGCTGGGAAAATAGGAGATTACGTCAGCCGGCTGAGCGTGCTGCTGAGCATCACCGAGATTGAATTGCACATCGAAGAAGTAACCGGCGCGGACAAGACGCTGGATGTGGTGGTGGATATCTTCAATCGGGTGAACAGCGGTGGCACCAAGCTTTCCAAGGGTGATCTGGCTCTAGCCAAGATATGTGCAGACTGGCCGCAAGCACGCGACACCATGAAGTTGAAACTCAAGGAGTGGACGTCAGCCGGCTATCACTTCAACCTCGACTGGCTGCTGCGCTCGGTCAATACGGCGCTGACTGGTGAAGCAAAGTTCCAGTACCTGCATGAAAAGAGCGCGGCAGACATTCAGGACGGCCTCAAGCGTGCCACCAAGCATGTGGATACCTGCCTCAACCTGATCGGTGGGCGACTGGGGCTGGATCACGATCAGGTGTTCTTCGGCCGCTTTGGCGTACCGGTCATGGTGCGTTACCTCGACCAGCGCAGCGGCCCGATGGATGCGGTTGAGCGGGATAAGCTGCTGTTTTGGTTTGTTCAGGCGGGTATGTGGGGGCGCTTCTCCGGCTCAACGGAGTCGTACATTGACCAGGATTTGGCTGCGCTGGAAGGCCCCGGCGGCGGGCTGGATAAGCTGCTGGAGCAATTGCGCCTATGGCATGGCGGCCTGCGCGCCGAACCTGGGCATTTCACGGGCTGGAGCCTCGGCGCACGTTTTTATCCGGTGCTGTATCTGTTGACGCGCATGGGCGCAGCGCAGGACTGGGGCACCGGGCTGCCGCTCAAATCCAGCTTACTGGGCAAGATGAGTCGACTGGAGGTGCACCATATTTTCCCCAAGGCACAGCTGTACAAGCGCAACTTCAGCCGACCTGAAGTGAATGCTCTGGGTAATTTCTGTTTTCTGACCAAGGACACTAATCTGGTCATCACCGACCGGCTGCCAGAAGAGTATTTCCCCAAGGTCGAGGCGGCTCACCCCGGTGCGCTGGCTTCGCAGTGGATACCGACCGATCCGGCCCTGTGGAAGATCGAGAATTACCGGGAATTTCTCGAAGCACGCAAGGCACTGCTCGCGGCTGAATTGAATCGGCGTATGGAGGAGCTGCTGCACGGTGATACGCGCTGGCTGTCCGGGCCGACTGCGGTGCCGATGGCCGCGGTACCCACGCCACCGGGCGGCATTACCAGCGAGGAAGAGGAACAGCAACTGGAGGCGCTCAATCAGTGGATGCTAGTGCAAGGGCTACCGCTTGGGCAGTTGAGTTATGACTGTGCTGATGCGGCTACCGGTGAGCAAAAAGCAGTTTTCGATCTGGCATGGCCCAATGGCATTCAGGAAGAGCTGAGTCAGCCGGTGACACTCTTGCTCAGTGAAAGTGCAGAAACCATCGGTATCGCCAGCCAATCCGGGTTCCGCTGCTTCACTTCGATTGCCGACTTCCAGCGCTATGTGCAGACGGAAGTGCTGGCCGAGGAGGTTAGTGCGTGAGCCTGTTAACGTATTTGATAGAGGTGGCCTGTGTCTGAAAAACCGCGCTCAGAGCGCCTTACTCAGAACCGAGTTTTGGCTTTATTTACGGACAAAACGCGTTCTGATTGCCTCGACTACGACTACCTGGGCGAGTGGAGCAAGCGTGGGCAAAACCGCAACATTGAAGCTGAGCTGCTGCAGGCCAACCTGAAAAAGCGCGGCTATTCCGATGTGCAAATATCGGCGGCGCTGCAAAAGCTGATGGCCGCAGCAGATGCTACAGGCATCACGCTGTATCAGGCCAACCTGCGTACCTATCAATTACTGCGTTACGGCGTGCCGGTGCAAGTGGCTGTTGGTCAGGCCCACGAGACGGTGCATCTGGTTGATTGGCAAAACCCTGGCGCGAATGATTTCGCCATCGCCGAGGAAGTGACCTTGCGCGGTGGCCATGAGCGCCGCCCTGACTTGGTGATTTACCTGAATGGTATCGCCATTGGCGTGATTGAACTGAAGCGCAGTTCGGTGGACGTTGCCGATGGCATCAACCAGCTGATCACCAACCAGGAGGAAATCTTCAACCTGGGATTCTTCAGTACGGTGCAGCTGGTTTTTGCCGGCAGCGACTCACAGGGCTTGCGCTATGGCACGGCCACCACCCGCGCCGAGTTTTTTGTTGAGTGGAAGGCTGCGGCGGTAAACCCCGAAGCTGATGAGCTGAATACCCAGCGTGAGATCCCGGCGAACTATCACTTGTTGCCTGGGGCAGAAGTTGGGCAATCGGGTTATTTGCTGGATAACCCGTTGACTCAGATGTGCGAGAAGTCGCGTCTGCTGGATTTGATTCGCAACTTCATCATCTTCGATGCCGGTATTAAGAAAGTGCCGCGCGCTCACCAATACGCCGCAGTGAAGGCTGCGCAGGAGCGGGTACGGCGGAAAGAGGGCGGGGTGATTTGGCACACCCAGGGCAGTGGCAAGAGCATCCTGATGGTGTTGATCGCCAAATGGCTGCTGGAGCATGACCCGGATGCGCGCATTCTGGTGATCACGGATCGTGATGAACTCGATAAACAAATCTCCGGGGTGATGCGCAATGCCGGTGTCATCGGCAATGACTCACCTTCGCCACGTATCACTTCTCGTGCAGATCTCGTGCAAAAGCTGTCTGCCACTACGCCGCGTTTGCTGTGCGCGTTGCTGCATAAATTTGAGCCTGATCTAAGTGTGCCGCCTCCGCCCATGCGCGGGAGCTTTTACGTGTTCGTGGATGAATGTCACCGCACTCAGGGTGGTGACATGAACCGGCAAATGAAGCAGTGGTTGGCTAATGCCCTGTTCATCGGCTTTACCGGTACACCCTTGCTGCGCAAAGACAAACAGACCACACGCGATGTATTCGGCACCTATATCCATACCTACAAATTCCATGAGGCTGTGGCGGACAAGGTGGTGTTGGACCTGAAGTATGAGGCGCGTGATGTGCCGCAGCGTTTGACGTCGCAAAAGGCTATCGACGCCTGGTTCGAGCAGAAAACCAAGGGTTTGAACAACTACCAGAAGTCGATCCTGCGTAAGCGCTGGGCGACCATGGAAGCATTGATGAGTGCCGGCGAGCGCAAGCAGCGCATCATCGCCAGCATCATCGAGGACTTCAGCCTAAAGCCACGGCTAAACAACGACCGGGGTACGGCCATTCTGGTGGCGGCGAGCATCTACGATGCCTGCCATTACTTCCGCTTGTTTCAAACCACTTCGTTCGGCCCTTACTGCGGCATCGTGACCTCGTATGAGCCGAACCATAACGCCATCTCCCGCGAGCCTGCGCAGAGTGATGAGCGTTATAAATTCGATACCTACACGCAGTACGTGCTGAAGCAAGGCCAGACCACTACGGTTTATGAAGAAGAGACCAAGCGTCGCTTTATCGAGGAACCTGCCAACCTGAAGCTGCTCATCGTGGTGAGCAAGCTGCTAACCGGCTTCGATGCGCCGAGCTGCTCGTATATCTACCTGGATAACGAGCTGCGTGATCACAACCTGTTTCAGGCGATTTGCCGCACCAACCGACTCGACGGAGATGACAAAGACTTTGGCTATATCGTCGACTTCAAAGAGCTGTTCGGCGATGTGCAGGATGCCATTTCTGTTTACACCTCCGACGAGTTGGATATCGATACGGGCGGCGGTGGCAGCAATAACGTTGAGCTAAAGAACTGGCTGGTTGAGGGCAAGAAGCAACTGGATGCAGCTCGTGAGGCATTGAGTTATCTGTGTGCCCCAGTGGCACCGCCGCGCGAGGTTGAGCAGTTTATCCACTACTTCTGTGGCATGGCTGTTGATGCCAATGGCCTTGACGAGACTGAAGCGCTGCGGATTTCCTTCTACAAAGCAGTGGCTTCATTCGTGCGTGCGTTTGCTGATTTGGCGCAGCACCTCACCGAGGCGGGTTACTCGGTGGCTGAAGCCGGCAGGCTGCAAACTGAAGTGCAGTTTTATGCCGACTTGCGTGAGGCAATCAAAAAACACGCGGGTGAGGAGTTGGACATTAAGCCGTTCGAGGCGGACATGCGGCACCTGCTCAATACCTATATCCAGGCGGACCCCGCTGACCCTTTAAGCACAGTCGATAACTTCTCACTGGTTGAGCTGATAATCCAGACGGGCGTTCACGATGCCATCGCCAAGAAGCTCAACGCCAAGGGCAATCTCTCCAAGGATGCGATTGCCGAAGGCATCATCAATAACGTGCGTAAGACCATCATCCGCGAACAGTTGACTGACCCAAGGTTCTACGAGGGGATGTCACGCTTGCTGGAAGATCTGATCAAGCAGAGCCGTGATGATGCGGCTGCCTATGAGGAGTTCCTTCGCAAGGCTGAGGCGTTGGTTCGGCAGATGGCGCAGAAGGGCTCAGGTGGCTCACCGGCGGCCCTTAACGGCCATCGCGAGGCCAGGATTCTGTTTAACAACCTCAGCCGCATCGCAACGACTACCTTCCAGTGCCCGCAAGAGGAGGGTGAGAAGGTGAGGTTGGCTCTGGATCTTGATCGGGTGATGCGCGGCTCGGCCCCAGCCTCCTGGCGCGGAGACCCTACACGTGAGGCGCAAGTTCTGAATGCGCTGTTTCCGCTGCTGGGGCGTGACCGTGAAGCAACCAGGGAAATCTTCGAGATCATCAAGAACCAACCGGGCTATTGATGAGCGAGATTATTGAGCTGGGCGACATTTCTATTTTGGTGACCCGTAAGGACATCAAGAATGTCCACCTGACGGTGCATCCCCCAGAGGGCCGGGTCACGCTAGTCGCCCCGACCAGTACGCGGCTTGAGGTCGCACGTGCTTACGCGATTTCAAAACTGGGCTGGATTCGTGATCAGCAGAGTAAATTGAACGCGCAGGCCCGAGAGGCACCGCGCCAGTTTGTGGAAAGAGAAAGCCACTACATCTGGGGGCGTCGCTACCTGATGGTGGTGAATTACCTAGATGCCAAGCCTGCGGTAATGCTCGACCACAAACGCATCACCTTAACGGTGCGCCCCGGTAGCGATGCACTCAGACGTGCAGAGGTCATGCATCAATGGCACATGCAGCAACTGCATGCCGTGGTGCCTACGTTGATCAAGAAGTGGGAGCGCAAACTGCAGGTCGAGGTGGCTGGCTATTACTTGCAGCGAATGAAAACCAAGTGGGGCAGTTGTAACCACAAAGCCGGCAACATTCGCCTGAACACTGAATTGGTTAAGAAGCCGAAAGACCTTCTTGAATACGTGATCGTTCACGAGATGGTTCACCTGCTTGAGCCAACCCATAACGAGCGCTTCATCTCCATCCTCACCGAGCACTACCCAACCTGGCGTGAGGCGCGTGCTGAGCTGAATGAGTTGCCGCTGACGGCGGAGGTTTGGAGGGAGTGAATTGGCCCTGCGTCATCCCTTTACGACTAGCCATGCTCTGCATCGAATGACCAGCCAGCCATCACCTGCGGCGTATGAAAAGGCTATTTTTTGACAACAAAGGCAGCCGCTACGCGAAGGCAGTTGATCATTTTGCTCCTTTGCTCGGTTTCGCTTCACATTCGTTACGCTGACCTCACAAACGATCAAAACGCCCAACTGCCCCATACTTGAAGGGTTCAAGTATGGGGGGCGGGTACGTACTTGAAGGAACGCCTGGCGGCTGCTTCAAGTACGCCCCCGCAATATTTGTTGTCAAAAGTTAGCCGCCAGGCTTACGCCTGGCCGAAAGGACGATGCTGGATAGGTATCTGCGTATAGCTATAAATGAGTGGGTGCGACGTAAATATATAGCCGACTAAAAATTATTGGCCAATAAAGGTCGTATTAGTTATATATATTTTCGTTAAGGTGTTGATTTGTATGATTTAGTACGTTGAATATAACCGAAGATACCAGTGCCCGGCCAGGCACTCTCTCTGCCACAACAGTCACTCCGAATGCCCGCACTATCACTCAGTGACGGTATGGACTTCAGTGGTGGTAGTGGTCGTTTCGTTTATGCGCGCACTAGTCTATTTGCGATACTGGATATATATCGCACAGGATATATTCTATATCACATGAGTATCGCAATGTTGCCCAGCTATACACATGGCTTGTCGCGGCACGCCTCGTGCGGTACGGCTGGGGTATCGCACTTTTGCTATGTCATATGCCAGTCGTATCGCATTAGGTGTTTGCCATACTCTAGGGGTGTCGCAGACGCTCTGCCTGTTCACCTCCGTATCTGCAGCTATAGCGATAGCAGAGGGTGGGCTTTAGCTCAGGCGTTCATTGCTAAGATGCTAGTTACTCGCCCCTACGCCCGAAAGGTGATTGTGGATCACGATTTATTCTAGGGGTTGACATTTTAGAAGGCTCGTCGTGCGGAAGTTACAGAGAAATCAATATGTGCGGTAGGTTTTTCTGAAAAATTAACTTGTTGAAATAAAAGTAAGGTCTTGTCAGTGTAGGTCTCCGTTAACTAATGTTGCGGAGAGCAGTAGCATGGATACAAGTGATCTTATTACATTCATCGTTAAGGTTTATGGTCGTGCCGAGTTTGAAGAGGCTTGCAGGGCTGCAGATCAATCTATTGGGGAAAAATTTTTAAAATATCGAGGGCACGATCCGCGTGAGCAGCTTGGACTTGGCTCCACACACATAGCGATGATTAAGAAAGTTGTCCGCCATGAGAAGGTTTTTGTAAGCGATGGCGCCAATGGTTACCATATATATTTTGCCGATGGAATGGGGAAGGCTATACAAGTTGAGTTGACTCGTAGGTTGTATGAGCCTGAATTTTTAGAAAAGCTAAGTAATTCGGGCAGGCGGCGAATATTAGAGCGCGTGATGGGGATCTAGCAAGTTCGCGAATTTTGCGATTGAGGGCTTTGAAATATTTATGCTTCGCTGCATATTTGTGGAACTCATTCCGTAAAGTCTGATTGCTATTTATAGCGCTGGTTTCCTGTTGTTTCTGGATGCCTAAAAATCTAAAGGCCGCAGGGCAGCTGCGGCCTTTTATCCATCATCCTGTTGCATCAAAAATCTCCAGGCGATGACTGTTCCCTCCGGCGGGGCTTAACACTAGTGCAACGCTTTCTTGGCCTTACGCCCCCGGGTCTTTCGACCAAATTGGCTAGCCGTCAGGTTTTTAAAGTAGTGCCAGCTGACATGGTCTAGAGACACGTTGTAGCTCAGTCCACGCTCCAGTTGCTCCAGCAGCACCAGGCTCTGCGGTTTATCCAGGTAGTGCTCCACTGTGACCTCCAGTGCATCGTTCTTGTGCCCGAGCAGGTGCGCAATCGTCGTGGCAGAAATACCTGAGCGCTCAAGACGGAGTGCAAATGAGCGACGGAAGCTTTTGAAATTGAATCCCCCGTCTATAGCCACAGGACAATGCTCGCCGATGAAGCCGGTTCCAGTGATAGGCCCGCAGAAGAAGCGACTTGCGGCGCGTGAGTACAGATGCTTATCGTCGAAGACTAGCTCCGCAAACAGCAGTGCATCTTTACCGTCGGCCTGACGTCTCTCCGAGGCAAAGTCGAGAAAGCCCATTTCAATTAGCTTTGAGCAAATTGGTATTTCACGTGCAGACTGCTCGGTTTTTAGTGACTTATTGAAACCGTTAGCGTTGATGCTGATTAGGTCGACGCCATGAGCATCTTGGATCACATCATGCGCGCGGAGTTGGCAAAGTTCGTTCAACCGCGCGCCAGTGAAAAGGCCGAGCGGCATTAGCCAGAAACTATAACTAGTTGCGTTCTGCAGTACCGTGTTTCGATCAATATTTGCAGCGTACTGCCTGTAGGGCCAGGCGTTGAAAAGGCTAACCAAGTTGGAATCGAGAAATGCCTTGGTGACTGCAGTGCGCTTGCTCTTACAGCTTTCAATTTTGATCGGGTTGCTGATCAGCCGGTCGCCGATAGCTTCATCAATCATCCGATTGAAGAGGCTGTAGTACGCGTGGAGGTTCTCGCCTTTACTGCCCGATTTGCTGTTTTGTTTAAGCAACATCGGTAGCTCGTCCTTCAGTGCCTGGACGTCGGCGGTGCCGAGCTCTGCGACGCGGCGTAATGGATTAGCTGCAGTCAGGATTAACTTCAGCTTCATCATGCGAGCCCGAAGCATGTATACGGTTTTCGGTGTGTAATCGTTTTCACGAAGAAAGCGTGCGAGCACCGTATCTAAGAACTCACTCAGCAACGGTGAGTAGTGATGTCGATTGAGCGCATCGATAATGCTGGAAAGATGCGGCATCGCAAGTTCGAGAGTTTTCTCGTGTCCAGGAGCTGCAGTCAGATAAAGGCCGTTGAAAATGGGAACTGACAGGTTAGGTTTATTAGTTACATTCATGTGTGCCTCACTAGTGGATGAGGCTTAAAAATATATCTGTATGAATAACCAGTCAATGGTTTCTCTATTAGGATCTGCTTCCTGATAGAAGCTATTGACAGTTTGTCAATGGATAAAGCCCGCACCCCAAGGGGCGCGGGTGATTTCTCCCTTGGCGCTCGCTATAAATTATTTTTGCACGTATGACTTCCAATGCCGTTTTTCGAGCCTTTTTGGCACGTTAGCCATCTGACTTCCTGTTGGGCGTCCGACAGTGAAGACGCCTTGCCGTTCTTGAAGTCGCTGATAGTTCGAGTAACGGATATGCCCGATTGACGTCCCGAAATCGATTTTATCGATCTCGGCTTTAAGCACATCTGCGGGATAACATTCGCCGTAACCCCCGGTAGTGCTGCGATCCGCGTGCCCCACCAGGGCTTTGCCAATCAGCATGTCCAGTTTCTGGCGGCGGAACTGATTGATAAATGTATGGCGCAAGCCGTGGAACGTGAGCGCGTCATCGCCTAGCCCGCAAAGTCCCAAGTAGCCTTGATTGTCTTTGCTAGAACCGAGAAACCAGCGACTTGCTGTGTGCCCCGGTGAGAGGTCCCCGTAAGTGTGAATGTTTTCAAAAAGCGGTGATGTCAGCTTGTTTTCAGCGGCTATTAACCGCTGCTGATGAAAGTCCAAAAAGCCAGCTTCCAAGATGAAGTTGTGAAGCGGGACTAGACGTTCCGAATCAGCCGTTTTCAGTTGCCTGGCGCCTGAACGGCTGATGCTGATGACCCACACACCGAGTTCTTCATGGATATCTCCCAAACGCAACTGGCAAAGCTCACTCAGGCGTGCGCCGCTGTACAACCCTAAAATCGGCAGCCAAAAACGGTAGTCATCAAGCCGCCAGCGCGGCGGCTCAGTGAGCGAGTAAACCGGGCCAGCTAACAGCTTCTCAATCTGTCCCGGGCTATAAGTGCGCTTCCTTGGCGAATCTGCGCCCTTGGTGCTGAATGTCAGGCCTGCAGTGATGTTCTCTTTCAGATAGCCTTGGTCGTGCGCGTAGCTCATGAGCGCTCGGGCAAGCTCGAAGAACTTCTTCGCAGTGCGCGCATTGATGGGTTCGAACTTGCCATCTTGAATGAGCTTGCTCAATGGCTGATTACGCGTTGCGCGCAAGCGATGGCGATTCTTCGGATAACCACGTAGCAGGTCACGTAGCGCATTAAATTCGGCGCGCGTCAGCGTCTCGATGCTGCGGTGGCCGCCGATGATTTCCGCTAACCCCTCTAGCCGGGCATGCATTGTGATCAGGGTACGGGGATTCGACCAAGCGCCTTCCCGAATCTGCCGCTCTTCGAACTCTTTAATCAGCCCTCCGAAATGAAGGCTCTCAGACATGATGGGCGCGGACGCAATGATGCAGTTATTACTCGCAGGGGTCTCAAAGAGTGCCGCGAGCTTGGTTTTTTGGGCATCAGGCAGAACACTGCTCAGTGCGCTAAGCAGCGCAACCGTACCGGCATCCTGCGTTGGTGAGTCATTCGCCGCGACCATTTCGGGTAATGATGGCATGGGCTCAGCTGGAAGAATGGGCCCCAGCGTTCGCCGAATCAGATCGCTGATTTCTCGCATGGCCTGCTCATAAGCATCTGCTGAAGTGCTTTCAACGAAGCTCTGCAGCAGAATCTTGTCGATCTGTGCGAGTGTGGCTTGCAGCAACAGCATCGCGACAATCGGCGAGCTGGTCAGCAATTCGATGCGCATATCCTTGGGCCATTTAACATTCGGTATAAGGCGTGCGTGCTGGAGCGGGATAGAAATGCAGTACAACCCGGACTCTTCCTGAATCGTTTTGAAGCGCTTGCAGAATTCCAACGAGTCGACTTTCAGCTTTTGCTGTTTCAGATAAAAACCGACGGAGTAAGCCGATTGCGGCAGGCTGGGCGGCACATGCAGCAAGTGGCGTCCTTGGTCGGGACGTGAAAAACACAGGTACTCGTAAAGCGACATCACTGAGATGAGCGGATGCTGGGGCGCATAGCTGATGGCCTCAAGAGGCCAGGTCTCTAGCGCGATGATCGCGTTATAGATGTAAGTCGCCGCATCATTTGCAGCTTCTGGATCGCGTGTTCCGAGTGGCCAGTCGAAACGGGTAAAACCAATGTTGAGGGTCCTTATCAGTTGCGGGCTGGGAAATAGCGCGAAATAAATTTCACCGCCAGGCTCTTGAGTGAAGAGCACAGGGTGTTCCTGGCACTCTTTCATCAAGCGCTGATGCCCGCGCGTAGGATCGCTCGAAGCCAGCCTCGATGGCGAGGGGCGAATGGCCCAGACCCTGTTAGTGTCTGACAGGGTAAGCTTGATCTCGTCATGAAATTTGCTTAGATCACGGAGAATGAGATCCGCGTCGAACGCCACGCGCTCTTCGTCGCTGTTTTGCAGAAGCGCTTGGAAGCGCAGGTTCAAGTGTTTTGCGAGATCGCGTGCCAGCGCTTCGTCATACCCGAGGGACCAGCGAATTTGTGCCGGAAGCTTTAGGTTGAGTGCGAAATGCTTTGGGAAGGTGAGGTAGTACTGGAAGCCAGTTTTGGCTTGGAAGACAAGGTGTGGAACACCTGTTTTGCTTTGGCGCTTGGACATGATGGCATACCTATTTGGATTCACAGAAGGACTGTGTGAAATCCAAAGCCATCAAATAAGTCCTGAAGCCCCCGTTCTAGAGGGCTCCAGGTAGGTATTTGGTGGAGCCGGGGGGATTTGAACCCCCGTCCGCCAGTTCTCCACTTTCGGTACTACATGCTTAGCCGTGTCTATTGAGTTAATCCGCAGCCGCCCGACGGGCAGGGTGCTTTGGACGAGTTGTGTAAGTTTTAGCCGCTTTGTCCACAACGTACTACGCGGCGATCCTGTTCTGCATGACAATCACTTCAGGTTTACAGGCATCCCCTAGTGATCGCTGGAGCCGAAGCTACCAGAAGGACTAGTCGCGCCGCTTACGCAGCGAGAGCGTAGCCCTCGTAGTTTTCGTCATTGGCAACTATAGAAAGTTGCAACAGTGGATTTACGACTTCTGTTACCAAGTCGGCATGCACCTAGAGCTTCGCTACCGGCGTCGAATCCTAATCGGCCCCGAAACTTGTGTTGCTGGTACTGGGACGGGAGTTTACGCCAAAGGTTCCACAGCGTCGACCCAGCAATTGCCTGGCGGACGTTTAGGGTGCTTGCCGGCTATGATTGCATCCTGCACATTCGCCTTGCCTTCAGGATGAGACCCTCGTATGCCGCGCGCGTCGCGTTACCCTTTGCGTCAGTGGATCTGGCGCGCTTTTGTGCAGAGTGCCCTGATACCGCTGATTCTGGTCGAGTCGGTGTTGATCACGGTGTACCTGTTGAGTAATGCCGCAATTCGCGATGCGCAAATTGAGCATTTGCAGCAGAGCGCACTGGATGACCTGTCTGCTGCGGTGGTGCGTGAAGGTCATGTGATCGATGGCCGTTTGCGCTCCGTTGAAGCGCAGGTACAAATTTTCCGTGATGCGGCACTCAATGCTCTGGATAACCGCACGTTTGAGCCTGATGCACTGGAGCGTCAGCGGCATGCGCTGACTGACAGCGGGGTGTTCTACAGCCGCAGCGATGATGGCCGAGCGGCCTCGTTTTATGCCAACAGCACGCCGCTGGCCAAGCAGGACCACGGCAAGGCGTTACGCCTGTCGCAGCTCGACCCGTTGATGCGCTCAATCCAGGCTGCCAACCCACGGGTGGCAGCGGCCTATTTCAATACCTGGGACAGCTACAACCGTATTTACCCCTTCTTTATGACGCCCGAGCAGTATCCCCATGACATGGTGATACCCGATTACAACTTCTATTACCTGGCTGACGCCAAGCACAACCCTGAGCGCAAGGTGGCCTGGACTGACGTTTACCTCGACCCGGCAGGCATGGGCTGGATGATGTCGGCCGTGGCGCCGGTGTATCGCGGTGATTTTCTCGAAGGGGTTGTGGGCCTGGATATCACCGTTGGGCAGATGCTCGGTGAGATTGGCGAACTGGACGTGCCCTGGCAGGGCTATGCGATGCTGGTCAGCCGCGATCACAACATCATGGCCTTGCCGCGCGCAGGCGAAGAGGATTTTGGCCTGCGCGAGCTGACCGAGTACTCCTATGCCGAGGCGGTGCGGCGTGAAGTGCTCAAGCCTGAAGACTTCAACTTGGCCAAACGCACCGAGATGCAGCCGTTGCTGAAGGCCATGGCGGCAGGCCAGGGCAATGTGCAGGAAGTTGAACTTGGTGGTCGCAAACAGTTGATTGCCTGGAGCGAGATTCCGCAAACGGGTTGGCAGCTGCTGTTGGTGGTCGATGAGGCCAATATTTTCAGTGAGACCAATCGCCTGGCGGAGCGTTACCTGCACATCGGTTACCTGCTGATTGTCGGTTTAGGGCTGTTCTATCTGCTGTTCTTCGCGCTGATGTGGGTGCGTTCACGGCGGCTCAGTGATCAGCTGGTGCAGCCGATGGATGGGGTAGTCGGGATGATGCGCGAGCTGGGGCAGGGCCATTACCAGCCCAGTGCGCCGTCCAGTCAGATTGATGAACTGATGAGTATGGCCACAGCGGTGCAGCAGACGGGTGAGCAACTGCAGGCCAGTGAAGTGCAGCGATTAGAAGCGCAGCGGATTCTTCAGTTGGTACTGGAAAGCACCACGGAAAGCCTCTGGGAAGTTGAAGCGCACAGCATGAGCATCACGCTGAGTGAGCGCTTCCTCAAGCGCTTCGGTCTCACGCAGCCGAGCATCACCTTCAGTGAGTTCAATCAGCGTGTGCACCCCAATGATCTGGAGCGTATTCGCCACCTGCGTCAACTGTTCGCCAGCAGTGGCGAGGACCGTTTTGAGGCGGAATACCGCTACGCCGATGCCCACGGTCATTACGTCTGGCTGCTGAGCCGCGGCAAGGTCCTGGAGCGTGACAGCGAGGGCCGAGCCCTGCGCGTGGCCGGCACCCATGTGGATATCACCCGCCTTAAACAGGTGCAGGAAGACCTGCGCCGCGCGAGTCTGGACGCTCAGGCCGCCAGCCAGGCCAAGAGTCGCTTTCTGTCGAGCATGAGCCATGAGTTGCGTACGCCGCTTAATGCGATTTATGGCTTTGGTCAGTTGATCGAGATGGAGGCGCAGGACAAACCCGAAGCCAAGCTGGAGAGCGATTACGCCCGTGAGATCGTCAATGCCAGTCGGCACCTGACCTCACTGGTGGATGACATTCTCGACCTGTCGAGCATCGAAAGCCGCCGTCAGCAACTCAAGCTGGAGTCTGTGGAGGTGGGCGCGCTGCTGCACGGTTGCGCTGAGCTGGTGCAGCCTGAAGTGCAGCAACGTCAGTTGCAGCTGCAGGTGCTGGCTGACGCCGACGCAGGCCTGTATGTGCAGGCGGATATGCGCCGGGTGCGCCAGGTAGTGCTTAACCTGCTGTCCAACGCGATCAAGTACAACAGCCCGCAGGGTTTGATCCGCATGGGTTATGAGGTGCGCTCCAGTTGCGTGCGGTTATGGGTTGAGGATAACGGCACAGGGCTGACAGCCGAGCAGCAAGCCAATCTGTTTCAGCCGTTCCAGCGCCTGGGGCTTGAGAACTCCAGCATTCCTGGTACCGGAATTGGCTTGGTGCTGTGCCGCGAGCTGGCCGCTTTGATGGCCGGTGAAATGGGCTTTAGTAGCAGTGCCGGTGTGGGTAGTCGCTTCTGGATTGACCTGCCCGGCGCTGCGGCTCCGGCGGCACAACCGGCTGCTGATGAGGAGTCTGTGTCAGAGCAGCCCAGGCAGCTGGCCGAAGTGCTGTGCGTGGAAGATCACCCTGCCTGCCTCAAGGTGGTTCAGGAAGCCCTGCGTGAATTTGCCGAGGTACGTGGCGCTGGCTCGGTGCAGCGGGCACTGGCGGAGCTGGAGCAATGCACGCCGACCCTGTTGTTGCTGGACCTGGATCTACCCGATGGCAACGGCATGCAGGTGCTGGATGCCATGCGCCTCAACCCACGGTTGCAGGCGGTGCCAGTGTTGGTGATCAGCGCGGCGGCAGATGAGGCGGTGTTTGCCGAGGCTCGTCGGCGCGGTGCGCAAGCCTGTTTGGCTAAACCGATTGACTTGGCTCAGGTACGCCGCGTGGCGCTCAGTCTTCTGGGGCAGGCGCTCTAAAAAGTGCCTTCGGCAGTTCTGCCGAAGGCATTGAGCTACCCGGACTATTCGCTGGCTTCGAGCAATTGCAAAGCCTCACCCAGCACCTTGACCGACTCACCGTGATTGCCGGCCTTGTGCAGGGTTTCGCCTTCGGCGCGTAGCTTTTGTACTTGCGCGAGTACTGCGGCATCGCTCGGCGGGTCAGTTTTCAGCAGGCCATCAATCTTGGCCATATCCGCTGGGCAGTGCATGGCCCAGAGCGAGGTGCTGAGGAGTGCGGTAGCAAGGAAAGTGGCAAGACGGCGCATGGCGTTTCTCCAGCGAGTGAGTAGGGCATTCAGTATAGAAAGCCCTCTCTCATTGATGAGGCCATTGGTCACTCAAGGCCTGGCGATGCTCACCCTATCCAGCAGGTATACCAGCCCGTGGTAATCAATGCCGCCGTGCTGGCTCAAGCCAATTTCGCAGGTACGACTGGTGCTGATGCCTTCCGCGCAGTACTGGACGGCTGACTTCAGGCTGCGTAGGGCGTGATCGTTCAGTTCGGGCGTAGTGAAGCCCTTATCGCCGGCAAAGCCGCAACAGTGAATGCCTTCCGGGATGACCACTTCTGACGAACAGCGCCGGACGATATCGATCAAACCTTGCGCCTCACCCAGATGCTGGGTACTGCAGGTCACATGCACCGCGACGGGTTTGTACTGCGGGGTGATGTGCAGGCGATCGAGCAACTGCTCGCGGATAAATTTCACCGGGTCGTGCAGTTTTAGCCGTGCATCCAGGCCGTCTTGCAGCAGGCGTAGGGTGCAGGGGCTGGTGTCGCAGTAGATGGGATCAAGGCCGCCACGGCTGGCCTTGAGCAGGGCGTCGATCAGCTCCTGCTTCTTGCGCTCGGCTTGTTCGGCATAGCCCTTGGAAGCAAACGGCTGGCCGCAGCAGAGGTTGTCCAGGTCATCCGGGAACACCACCTGAAAGCCGCCTTTCTCCAGCAGGGCGCGAGTCTTGTCGGGCAATGGCATTTGCTCGCTATCGCTGGCCGCCGGACCCATAGCGCGGGATACGCAGGCTGCCAGGTAGACCACCCGTGGCCGCGCATCATCATTCGTCTTGGGCAGTTGCAGGCGCTGCACCGGTTGCGGCATCGCTGGCGTCCACTGCGGCACGCGACCCTGGCTGACCTTGCTAAGCGCCGCCGAGGTGCGGCTAAGCAGCGGTGCGCCCATCAGCATGCGTGCGCCGTTGGCCACATGTAGCATTACCCGCGTGCCCTGCATGGCGCGGTGGAAGTTGTTGGCCAGCCAGTCGGCACTGCGTGGGCTGTTAGCGTCGCGGGCGCGTAGTTGACGCACCAGATCGCCGGTATTAATACCCACCGGGCAGCGCTGGGCGCACAGGCCGGTGGCGGCGCAGGTGTCGATGCCCTGGTACTGGTAGGCCGCTTCCAACTCGCGGGTGTCGATGCCGGCGCGCTTTTTCGCCTGAATATCGCGCCAGATCACGATGCGCTGGCGTGGGCTCAGGGTCAGCCCTTTCGATGGGCACACCGGCTCACAGAAACCGCACTCGATGCACTTGTCGACGATCTCGTCGGCGGCCGGCAGCGGCTTGAGATTTTTCAGATGGATGTCGCGATCCTCAGAGAGGATCACATCCGGATTAAGAATGCCCTGTGGGTCGAGCAGGCGCTTGATCTGCCACATAAGCTGGTAAGCGTCATTGCCCCACTCCAGCTCGACAAAGGGCGCCATATTGCGCCCGGTGCCGTGCTCGGCTTTCAACGAGCCGCCAAATTCCACGGCCACCAGCTGCGCCACGTCGTCCATAAAGGCCGAGTAGCGAGCGATCTGCTCAGGCGTTTCGAAGGCCTGGGTAAACACGAAGTGCAGGTTGCCTTCCAGGGCGTGGCCGAAAATGATCGCCTCGTCGTAGCCGTGCTTATCGAACAGCGCGAGCAGGCGGTTGACGCCTTCGGCGAGTTGTTCGATGGGGAAGGTCACGTCCTCGATAATCACCGTGGTGCCGGTTTGGCGCACGGCACCGACGGCCGGGAAGGTGTCTTTACGGATCTTCCACAGCAGGTTGTAAATGGCCGGGTCATCACTGAAATCTACCTGTTTTTCCAGCGGGAAGTCAGCAATGGACGCCATGATCAGCTGCAGCTGCTCATGCAGCAGGCTCTGGCTGGCGGCGCGCGATTCAATCAGCAATGCACAGGCGTTGTCGGACAGGCCCTGGACCCATTCCGGCATGCCGGGCTTGTTCTGCACCGAGCGCAGGCTGCGGCGATCCAGCAGCTCAACGGCGGATACCGGCTGCTGCTTGAGCACCGTTACCGCACGGCAGCAGCTTTCGACATCGGGGAACACCAGCAGGGCGCTGGCCTTGTGCGGGTGATCGGGCACGGTGTTGTAAGTCACGGCGCTGATAAAGCCCAGCGTGCCTTCGGAGCCGACCAGCAGGTGGCTGAGGATGTCGATGGGCTGGTCGAAGTCCACCAGTGCATTCAAGGACAGGCCGGTGGTGTTTTTCAGGCGGTATTTGTGGCGGATTTTTGCCGCCAGTTCGCTGTTGGCGCGGGTCTGTTTGCCCAGCTCGTTCAGCTGTGCCAGCAGGTCGGCGTGGGTGGCGAAAAAAAGTGTGACGCTGAGCGGATCTTCGGTGTCCAGCACCGTGCCGTCGGCCAGCACCAGACGGATGCCAGCCAGGGTGTGGTAGGTGTTGTGCGCCGTGCCGCAGCACATGCCGCTGGCGTTGTTGGCGACGATGCCACCGATTTTGCAGGCGTTTATCGACGCCGGATCAGGGCCGATCTTGCGTTGGAAGGGCGCCAGTACGGCATTCGCTTGAGCGCCAATTACGCCGGGTTGCAGGCGGATCTGGCTGCCCTGGCCACGGATTTCCCGGCCGTTCCAGTTATCGCCCAGCACGATCAGCACCGAGTCACTGATGGCCTGGCCGGACAGGCTGGTGCCGGCGGCGCGGAAGGTCACCGGTACCTTATTGGCGCTGGCCAGCTTGAGCAGGTCAACCACTTCCAGCTCCGCCTCGACGCGTACCACCAGTTTGGGAATCAGCCGGTAGAAGCTGGCATCGGTGCCAAAAGCCAGGGTCGACAGCGGGTCGTCGAAGCGCCGCTCGGCAGGGATCAGGCGTTCGACGGCGGTGAGAAAGGCGGCAGGCAGGCTCATGCAGGCTCCGAAAGTCAGGATGCGGCGTGGTGCAGTTCGCGCACCAGTGAGTCGGCAGTGATCTCGCTGATCGATTTGGCCCCGGTCAGCACCATGGCCACGCGCATTTCCTTCTCGATCAGGTCCAGCAGGTTGCTCACCCCCGCGCCACCGGCAGCGGCTAGGGCGTAGATAAAGGCGCGGCCGAGCATCACCGTGTCGGCGCCAAGGGCGATCATGCGCACCACGTCCAGACCGGTGCGAATGCCGGAGTCGGCCAGAATCGCCAGCTGGCCTTTCACTGCATCGGCAATCGCCGGCAGGGCGCGGGCGCTGGACATCACGCCATCAAGCTGACGGCCACCGTGGTTGGAGACGACGATGCCATCGGCACCGAAGCTCACGGCGTCCTTGGCGTCCTGCGGGTCGAGGATGCCCTTGATCACCATCGGGCCGTCCCAGAATTCACGAATCCATTCCAGGTCTTTCCAGCTGATCGACGGGTCGAAATTGTTGCCCAGCCAGCCGATGTAATCGGCCAGGCCCGTGGGGTTGCCTCGGTAGGCGGAGATATTGCCCAGGTCATGGGGCTTGCCGAGCAGGCCGACATCCCAAGCCCAGCGCGGGTGCGTCATGGCTTGCAGCATGCGGCGCACGGGGGCGTTCGGGCCGCTCATGCCAGAGTGGGCGTCGCGGTAGCGCGCGCCTGGCACCGGCATGTCGACGGTAAAAACCAGGGTGGTTACGTCAGCGGCCTTGGCGCGCTCCAGGGCGTTTTTCATAAAGCCGCGGTCTTTCAGCACATACAGCTGAAACCACATCGGTCGGTCGATGGCCGGTGCGACTTCTTCAATCGGGCACACCGACACGGTGGACAGGGTAAAGGGAATGCCCTTGGCTGCGGCGGCCTTGGCAGCCTGCACTTCACCACGGCGGGCGTACATGCCGGTTAAGCCGACCGGGGCCAGGGCCACCGGCATGCTCAGGGTTTCATTGAATAAGCGGGTTTCCAGGCTCAGTTCCGACATATTGCGCAGCACGCGTTGGCGCAGGGCGATGTCCGCCAGGTCGGCAACATTGCGCTTGAGCGTGTGCTCGGCATAGGCACCGCCGTCGATGTAATGAAACAGAAACGGCGGCAGCCGGCGTTGGGCGGCGGCGCGGTAGTCGGTGGAGGCAGAAATGATCATGAAATCACCCGGGTGGAGAAAAAGGGTTGTTACAACGCTCGGGCGCGCCGTTTGGCCTGCGCGCCCGAGCGGTTATCAGCCTGCCATCAGCGGGTCGCTGACGCCCAGCACGTACACGGCAAACAGTGCGATCAGGCCGGTAAACAGCACGTAGTACAGGGTAGGCCAGACGGTCTTGCGCAGGATGCTGCCTTCGCGGCCCAGCAGGCCAACCGTAGCCGAAGCGGCGACGACGTTGTGGATCGCCACCATATTGCCGGCTGCAGCGCCAATCGCCTGCACCGCGACCACCAGCGCGCTGGAAATACCCAGGCTGCTGGCCACGCCGAACTGGAACTGGCTGAACATCATGTTGCTGACGGTGTTGGATCCGGCAATAAAGGCGCCCAGGGCACCCACGCTCGGCGCCAGCAGCGGATAGATACCGCCCACGCTGTCAGCCACCCAGCGCGCCATCAGGATCGGCATGCTCGAAAGCTCCGCGGCGTTGACCCCGGAGTTGATCAGGATGCGCACCATCGGCACGGTAAACAGCAGCACAAAGCCGGCGCTCAGCAGCACGCTGGACGACTCCTTCACCGCCGCGCCTAGCTCGCGCAGTTTCATGCCGTGGAAGAAGAAGGTGGCGATCACCACAGCCACCAGAATCCCGCCGGGCAGGTACAACGGATCGAAGCTGGCGCCGATACCGGTTTCGCCCAGCAGGTCAGGGAATTTCAGTGCCACGCTCTTCAGCGCCGCGCTCACTTCAGGGAATACCCGGCTGATCACCAGCAGCACACCGACCAGCACATAGGGCAACCAGGCGCGCAGGGCGCTCATCGGTTTGGCAGTCAGATCATCGAGCTTCATCTCCACGGTGCCCAACCACTCAGCTGGCCATTTGTCCGCCGGGGCGAAGTCCCAGGTGGTTTTTGGCAGCAGAAAACCCATGCGCGCAGCGCTGGTGACAATCGCCAAACCAATCAGACCACCGGCCAGCGACGGGAACTCAGGCCCGAGGAACACCCCGGTCAGCACATAAGGCACGGTAAAGGCCAGGCCGGCGAAAATCGCGAATGGCAGCACTTCAAAGCCAGCCTTCCAGCTTTTCTCTGCGCCGAAGAAACGGGTCAGCATCAGCACCATCACCAGCGGCATCACGGTGCCGACCGTGGCATGGATGATCGCCACTTCACTGGTGATCAGCTGCAGAAACTGCGCCCAGGATGAACCTTGTTCAACCAGCTGCGCGCCGATGGTGGCGCTATCCAGGCCGGTGTTGATGCCGACGATGATCGGTGTACCCACTGCGCCGAAGGATACCGGCGTGCTTTGCACCAGCATGCCTAGCATGACCGCAGCCATGGCCGGGAAGCCGATGGCCACCAGCAGTGGTGCGGCGATGGCCGCAGGCGTGCCGAAGCCAGACGCGCCTTCGATAAAGCAGCCGAACAGCCAGGCAATGATGATCGCCTGAATGCGACGGTCTGGGCTGATGGTGGCAAAACCGGCGCGAATCGCGGTGATACCGCCGGAGTGCTTGAGGGTGTTGAGCAGCAAAATCGCGCCGAAGATGATCCAGAGCAAACCGAGGGTGATCAGTAATCCCTGCACGGTGGAGGCGAGTACGCGGTTAAAGCTCATATCCCAGGCATACAGTGCGACACTGGCGGTCAGCAGGTAGACCAGGGGCATGGCATGTTTGGCCGGCCAGCGCAGGCCGATCAGCAGCACAGCGGCGAGCAGGATGGGCGAGAACGCCAGTAGAGCAAGAAGACCTGTCGACATGGTGGTCTCCCCTTAACGCTGCGCGTTGCGCATGGGTGAATGCGGGTGCGCATCGTGATGCAGCGTTGCGGCGGGTATAAGCAATAGAGCCGGCATGGGGAGACCTCGTTGGATTCTTGGAATTGTTTTAGTTTGGTTAATTGGTAATACCAATTTACAAGACTGCGCGGTCAGGGTAAAAGTGCGGCCTCCAGCCTGTCAATTAGCTGCCTTACGACTTTGGTCGAAAGGGTGCGTCTTGCTTGGCTGTGATGGCGGCGATAGGCTTGCCGGCAGCGGGCCGCAAAGGCCCATGGCAGGTGGTCAAACCAGTGGAGTGCGGGCTATGGAAGTGGGATCGGTACGGCAACGCCGTTTGTCGGACGATATCGTTAGCCAACTGGAAACCCTGATCCTCGAAGGCACGCTCAAGGCTGGCGAACGCTTGCCGGCAGAGCGCGTATTGGCCGAGCAGTTCGGTGTGTCGCGGCCGTCGTTGCGTGAAGCGATCCAGAAGTTGGCGGCCAAGGGCTTGTTGGTTAGCCGGCATGGCGGCGGCAACTATGTGGCGGAAACCCTCGGCTCAACTTTCAGTGATCCACTGTTGCACCTACTGGAAAGCAACCCCGAAGCGCAGCGCGACCTGCTCGAGTTTCGCCACACCCTGGAAGGTTCCTGCGCTTTCTATGCCGCCCAGCGCGCCACCGAACTGGATCGCCAGCGCCTGACTGACGCCTTCGCCGCGCTGCAGGATTGCTACAGCCGCAGTGGCAAGGTGACCCGCGCCGAAGAAGGCGCTGCCGATGCCAATTTTCACCTAGCGATTGCCGAGGCCAGCCATAACGCCGTGCTGCTGCACACCATTCGTGGGCTGTTCGACCTGCTCAAGCGCAACGTGGTGACCAACATCGGCGGCATGTATGCCCAGCGTGATGAAACCCGCGACATGCTGATTGAGCAGCACCGCGCCTTGTTCCAGGCCATTATCGAAGGCCGTGCCGAGGACGCCCGTGCGCTGTCCAACCGGCACATCGACTACGTGCAGGAAGTGCTGGCCGACGTGCAGCAGCAGGCCCGCCGCGAAGAGCGGGCGCAGCGCCGAGGCATTGCGCGCTAGCGTCGTCTGGGTAGGCGCACCGCGACTTCCAGGCCGCCGAGGGGGGAGTCGCCCAGGCTGATGCTGGCGCGGTGCAGTTCCACTACGCGCAACACGATGGACAGCCCAAGGCCCGCGCCCTGTCCGGCGCCAAGGCGATAGAACCGTTCGAAGAGTTTTTCCCGCTGCGCCTGTGCGACGCCGGGTCCGCTGTCCTGCACGCGCAGCACGATGGCATCTGCCTGAGCTTCTAGCTGAACCCGAATACGGCCCCCGTCAGGGGTGTATTGCACGGCATTACTGATCAGGTTTTGCAGCAGGGTGCCGAGGCTTGGGCCATCCGCCAGCAACTGATAGTCCGCTGGCTCCAGGGCATCCAGGTCAAGTTCCTGATGACGCTCCAGTGCCAGTGGAATCAGCTCTGCCAGTTCGTTGCGCACAAACCCGAGCAGGTCCAGCTCGCGCATGGCCAGTTGCGCCACATTGGGTTCCAGGCGCGCCAGGGTCAGCAGTTGAGCCACCACCCGCGTGGCGCGTTCGACACCGCTGCCGAGCTGGCGCAGGGCATCGTTACGGTCTTGCGGGTCAGGCGCGTCGAGGGCGTTCTGGGCGTGAATACGCAGCACCGCCAAGGGGGTGCGCAACTCGTGGGCCGCATCAGCGATAAAGCGTTTTTCCTGGTCGAGCAGGTGGTTGACCTGCATCAGCAAGCGGTTGAGCGAAGCGCCCATGGGTTCCAGCTCGTGTGGCAACGGGCCAAAAGTCAGCGGCGCGAGGTTGTCAGGGGCGCGGGCCTTGATCGATTCGGCCATGCGCTGCAGTGGGCGCAAGCCAAAGCCTACGGCCAGCCAGAGCAGCAGAGCCAGCAGCGGCAAACCGATCAGCAGCGGTTGCAGGGTGCGCTGGGCAATCTTGCCAGACAGTTCGCCGCGCACGTCTTCACGCTCACCCACCAGTACCCAGTGGTGATCGACGTTGTCGTGCAGCACAAACACCCGCCAGCGGTGCTCGCCCAAGGTCAGGGTGTGATAGCCGCTGAGGTATTTGGCCAGTCGATTGAGACGTTCACTGATCGGCTGTGAGTCGGCCGGCAGATTGAGGCCGAGCTGGGCGATCATCTCCATCAGCAGGCCTTTCGGGGCGCTGGCGGATTGGAACACCAGCTCGCCGTTGTCGTTAAGCATCTGGAAGGCCAGCTTGCTTTCGTAGCTGTGCCCGAGCAGACCGTCGAGGTTACGCGGGCTGTTTTTCAGCAGCAGGGCTTCATCCAGCGCAGTCTGCAGGTCGCGGCGCGAGTCGGCCGACAGCTCATGACGGACCAGGCCCATAAGCACCCGGGAGGTCTGCGCCAGCTGGGCGTCGAACAGCTCTTCCACTTCATGGCTGGCATCACTGTAGATCTTGTGACTGATCAGCCCCAGGGCGACGCTCAACAGTGACAGCAGCAGGACCAGCAAACGCGCACGGATCGAGCGCAACACCTTCGGCATGTTATTTATCCACCAGGTAGCCGACGCCGCGCACGGTGCGGATCAGCTCGGGAAAGAATTTTTTGCGCAGGTGGTGCACATGCACTTCCAGGGCGTTGCTCTCCAACTCTTCGTCCCAGCCGTAGAGGGCCTGTTGCAGCTTGTCGCGGGTCATCACCCGGCCCGGCTGGGCGAGTAATTCGTGCAGCAGGAGGAATTCCTTGCGCGGCAGATTGACCGCCTGGCCTTGATAGCTGACGGCCTGGCTGACCGGGTCAAGACTGATGCCACGGTATTCCAGCGCCGGCTGCGGACGGTTGAAGCTGCGCCGCAGCAGTGCGCGCAAGCGGGCTTTGAGTTCAGCCACATCAAAGGGTTTGACCAGGTAATCGTCGGCGCCGGCATCCAGCCCGGCGATGCGATCACTGGTGGAGTCACGGGCGGTCAGTACCAGCACGGGCACCGGGTTGGCGGCCGCGCGCAGGTGCTTGAGCACCTGCAGGCCGTCCATGCGTGGCAGGCCCAGGTCGAGGATCGCCAGTTCAAAACTCTCGCTGGTCAGGGCATGCAGCGCACTGCTGCCATCCTGTACCCAGTCGACGGTGTACCCCTCGGGTTTGAGGGCGGTGCGAATACCTTCGCCCAGGGCGTTGTCGTCTTCGACCAGCAGAATGCGCATGCAGTGATTCCCGGTGTGTTCTATCCAAACTCGCGTGGGCGAGATTACTCCAATTCGGCGTTGACCTTGGCCAGTAGCGCTTGAATTTCCGCTTTGCGCCCTGCGTCGGCAGACAGGCGATTAGGCCGTGCAGGCGCTTGCAAGGCTTTTTCCAGTGCCACTTTTGCCTCAGCGTAGCGTTTGGCGCGGGTCAGATAGTCCGCGTAAAAATAGTTGGGATCAATGCCGTCCGGGTTGATCGCCAAGGCCTGCTTGAGCATGGCTTCGGCCTTTTCGTCATCGCCAAAGCCTACCGGCCAGCCAGGCACCTGGTAGTACAGGCTGCCGAGGCTGGTGTAGGCCGAGCCGGACAGCGCCTTGGGGTCGAGCGCCAGGCCCTGCTCCAGGCTGGCCTTGGCTTCCTTGACCAGACCCAGCGCCCCCAGGCCACCTTTGGAACCGGCGTAGGTGCTGAGGATGATGCCGTTCCAGATCTGCAGTTCGGCTGCGTTAGGCTCGGCGGCGACAGCTTTTTGCGCCTGCTCGCTGAGGCTGGCGAAGGCTTTCTCGCGTTGTTCCTTGGGCAGCTGATAATTGATCTCGGCCCAGCGGTCTTGCAGGCTTTGCAGCTGCGCCTGGCCTTGTTCGCTCAAGGCGAAACTGGGCAGGCTGATGAGGCAGAGCAGGGTGCAGGCGGCGGTGCGGAAAAGCGTCATGGGGTGTGTCCTCTTAAGGTTTGCTGCGCGCAAAGCGCTGGATGATGGGCAGTTGTTTACGCAGGGCCTGATCGACCAGGCGCGGCAGCAGGCTGTTGAGGCGCACGAAGAGTTTCTCCGGCCAGCCCAGGTAGCGCTCCTCTTCCTCACGGCGTATGGCTGCCAGCAATTGCAAAGCAACGCTGTGTGGGTCGTCCATGGCGACGTTCAGCTCGTCGTTCATGGCCACCACCTGGGCGCCGTTCATGCGGGTTTGAGTGGCGCGTGGGGCGAAGTAGAGAACCTTGATCAGGGTGTCGGCCAACTCGCGGCGCAGTGCTTCTGAAAACCCGCGCAGGGCAAACTTGCTGGCGCAGTAGGCCGTGAAGCCGGGGTAACCGATGGAGCCGAACGTCGAGCCCAGGTTGACCACCAGGGCTCGGCCCTGTTGCCGCAGCAGTGGCAGCAGGCGGTGAGTCAGCTGCAAGGTGGCGGTTACGTTGAGTTCGATCAGCTCGGCGATGGCGGTTTCATCATGCTGCTCCAGCAGGCCGAAGTGATTGACCCCCGCAGCATTGATCAGCGTGTTGATGCCGCCAAAGCGCTGAGCGGCGGCGACCACGGCTTCACGGCCGCTGCGTTCGCGGATGTCCGCAGTCACCAGCGTGACTTTGCCGGCATGGGCCTCGGCCAGCGCTTGCAGGGGTTCGGGCTGGCGGCCAACCAGCAGCAGGTGGGCACCGTCGCGCAGCAGTTCGGCGACCAGTGCTTGGCCAATCCCACCACTGGCCCCGGTGATCACGGCGCGGCATTCAGGAATATTCATCGCTAGTCCTCAGGCGCTCAGCGGCAAGCTGCGGAACATATCGCCGTAGAGGCGATAGACCACTTTGGCGGTGTGCACCACGGCAGCTTTGTCGTCGTCGTTGTCGAGCTGATTCATCAGTTTTTTGAAGAATTCGATATGTTCCAGGTCCAGGCTGCCGTGGGAACTCAGGTAGCTGAAGGCCTTGTTCGGCAGTTGCAGCTTGTCCTGAATCACTCCGGCCACCTGGGTAGCCAAGGCAATGCTGGTACCTTCCAGCACATTGACCATGCCGAAGAAACTCACCGGGTTGTGCCGCGCGATGCGGTCGTAGACGTAGCTGACCATCAGCTCGGTCGGCAGCTTGGGCGTGCCGTGGCGCACCGCTTCTTTGTCTGCACCACACACGGCGATGTCGTTGAGCACCCATTCCTGGTGGCCCGTTTCTTCCTCGATGTATTCGCCGATAGCTTCGCGCAACCACTCCAGCCGTTCTGGCAAACGCGCGCCGCAGGCCATCAGCAAGGGCACGGTGTGTTTAACGTGGTGATAGGCCTCGGTGAGAAAGGCCACGTAGCTGTTCAGGCTGACGGTGCCAGCCATGGCCTGGGCAATGATCGGCGCACTGAGCAGGTAATTGCGCTCAGCGCTGGTGTGTTCAAGCAGGGATTCGTAGAAGCTCATCAGGCATCTCCATAGCAGGATTCGGTGGCCATCAATTGCTCGATGGCGTGCTGGTAGTGGTTAAGCAGGGCTGTACGCCGCAGGCGGCCATTGCTGGTGGCCAGCGCATTGGCACTGCTGAAAGGTTGTTCGGCGCGCAGCCAGTGGTGCACGCGGGCATAGTCGGGCAGGGCTTGGTTGGCCGTCGCCACGGCTTCGGCCAATTGGCTGTCAGGGGTATTCGGGAAGCGCGGCACCAGCACGGCAATGTTGCCGGGCAGTGCTTCGCCATGCAGCCAGGCCTGGGCGATTGGCAGTTGCTGGACCAACTCGGCCTCGACCCATTCCGGGTTTACGTTGCGGCCAAAGGCGGTGATGAACTGGTGTTTCTTGCGCCCGTGCAGTACTAGGAATGGTCCGTCGAAATGGCCCAGATCACCGGTGCCCAGCCACTCCTCGTCAGGGCATGGTTCGCCCAGGTAACCAAGCAGGCGTGGGCCTTGGACCATCACCTCGCCGTCTGTAGCCAGGCGTACCTGCAGGTGTGGCAACGGTTGGCCGACGGTGCCGATACGGCGGTTTTCCGGGGTGTTCAGGCACACCACTGAGGCGCACTCGGACAGGCCGTAGCCCTCGAACACCGGCAGCCCCAGGGCGTCAGCACGTTGCAGCAATTGGCTGGCGACGCGGCCACCGCCGACGGCGATAAAACGCAGGCTGCTCGGCAGGGGTAGGTGATTTTCGCCGGCGCTGACCAGCGCCAGCAGCAGTTGTGGCAGCAGGATCAGGCTATTGGGCTGCGCCTGAGCCAGGGCGCCGAGAAAGCGCGGCAGATCGAACTGGCTGGCACCGAGCAGACCGATCTGCGCCATCGGCATCAATTCAATCCGTGCGCCGGCCAGCAGAGGGGCATAGACCCCGGCAATGTTCTCCAGCAGGGTGGCCAGCGGCAAGACGCACAGGTGGCGTTCGACCGCGCAGCTGGCGCTGGCCTGCACCAGGCTCTGCGCCACCGCCAGTTGCGTGGCGATATCCAGGCATACACCTTTGGGTTGTCCGGTGGTGCCGGAGGTGTAGGTGATTTTGCAGGTGCCGACCGGCAACGCGCTGACCTGCGACCGTGGGCGTTGCAGCACAGTGGTGGTAGCGGTTGTTGCACTCGCCGCTGCGCTTGCGTTGAAACCCAGTGCGCTGAAAAGCGGGCTGGCCGGGCCGATCAGGCAGTCGATGCCCGCGCTATCGAGGACATGCACCTGCTGGCCGCTGGAAAAGAAACCCGGCAGTGGCACGCAGACCAGCCCTGCATGCAGAGTGGCCATGTCCCAGAGCACCCAGTCGATTCCGTTATCCAGCGCCAGGGCGACACGTCGGGCGCCGAGGTGCTGCAGGTATACGCTGCGCTGTGCGACCTCGCTCAGCAGCTGGGCGTAGCTCAACTGTTGCTCACCTTCTCGCAAGGCAATCGCCCCGCCGAAGGCGGCCAGGCGGTTAAACAGGGATTCAGCGGCAGGCCACATCAGGCATGTCCTCCAGGGCATAAAAGGCTTGATGAGCCAGGCGTGGGTAAGCACCCAACTGCAGCAAACGCTGATGGCCGGCGTAGATGTCGCCAGCCATCACGTGCGGTTGGTTGTCGTAGTAGCTGCCCCAGTCCGCCAGCTCATCGCCCACGCAATCCGGATTGGCCGGGCCCAGCGGTACGGGCGTTAGGCCCAGGCGCTGAAAACTGTTGAGCAGGGCCAGGGTGCCGGTAAAGGTCACCCAGCGATAACCCAGCGCCACCAGCAGGTCGGTCAGTGCCACGATCAGTAAACGCGCGGCGCCTGGGCTGCCCGCCGCCAGGTTACCGACCTCGACCAGTTGCGCCCGCTGCGGTGCATGGGCCACCTGGCGTGCGGCAATAACGTGCTCCGCCGGTTGCTCAAGGTAGCGTTCCAGAAACAGCGGCCCACTGGCGGCACTGCGCAGGCCCACCGCACCGAGCAACTGACCGCTGCTGTCTTCCAGGCTGAGCAGACAGGGCATGAAGTGACGGATGCGCGCCTGATGTTGAGCGGCAAAGCGCTCGCCAATAAACGCCTCAATTCCTGCTCGGCGCGGGCTGTCGGCGTTGGCCAGGAAAAGGCTGAGCGGCTGCTCGCGGCCGATCTGTGCAAGTGCAGTGTTGTGATACACCCAAGGCAGCTCCATAACCGGAACCTCATCTGAGAACTTGGGTGTGAGTGTCTGCCGCCAGTCTTAACGCTAAATTAAGTCACACAATATTCAGCCGTGAGACGGTCGCAGGCATTTCATTGCTTGCGTTGCAGCCACCACAGCTCATAGCCTGCAAAGCCTGACTTGCCGAATGACGGTAAGTTGATCAGCCCTGACCTTAATCGCCAAACGCTCGGAGATAGTTATGCCCCCTATGGATACTGAGCAACAACTGGCGGCCCGTCTGGCCATCCTGGAAAACCCTGAAGCGCAGGACTGCACGGTCTACCGCGCCGATGATCAGGACCCGGAAGCCGAGGAAGTGGATCTGGGTGATGCCAAGGTGCTGTTCTGCGGCCCGTTCGAGGCGCCTGCCGATTGGGATGCGGCGGAGCGCGAGGACTATTTCGGCGAAAGCGCGCCTGAGCTGTTCGTCAATGCACGCATCGAGTGTGAAGCCAAACCGGGCTCAAACAGCCATTTCACCGTGGACATCGGTGACTATGTAGCCGCCCAGCCTGGTCTGGGTGAAGTCGTGATGTTCTATGTGCACGATTATCTGGAAGACGACACCGGCTGCACCTATGTGCTGCTGCGTGATGAAGAGGTGCTGGAATAATCCAGCCACAGCGCTGGGCTTCTTGCTGAAGCCCAGCCACAACCTGCCTTGCTCCATATCCTCGCTAATTCGCTTTTTGCCCTGTAGTACCGGGTTATTACCCGCGCCTGACGGATCGGGATAACACTCTGTGCTTCTCAATTCATTGAAGGGAGCAGGCACATGGCAGCGAAGAAGATTCTCATGCTGGTCGGCGACTACGTCGAAGACTACGAAGTGATGGTGCCGTTTCAGGCATTGCTGATGATCGGTCATCAGGTGCACGCGGTGTGCCCGGACAAGACCGCCGGGCAGAGCGTGCGCACCGCCATCCACGATTTTGAAGGCGAGCAGACCTACAGCGAGAAACCCGGGCACAACTTTGCCCTCAACTTCGACTTCGCACAGGTCAACGCCGATGCTTACGACGCCCTGTTGATCCCCGGTGGCCGCGCCCCGGAGTACCTGCGCCTGAATGCTCAGGTGCTGGCGCTGGTACAGGCCTTCGACAAGGCTGGTAAGCCCATCGCAGCGGTCTGCCATGGCGCGCAGTTACTCGCCGCTGCTGGCGTGCTTAAAGGCCGCGAATGCAGCGCTTACCCGGCCTGTGGCCCGGAAGTCACCCTTGCAGGCGGGCGCTATATGGATATCGCCGTAGACCAGGCCCATGTGCAGGGCAACCTGGTCACCGCGCCGGCCTGGCCGGCGCATCCCAACTGGCTGGCGGCGTTCCTCGGCCTGCTGGGTACGCAGATCACGCTGTAAACTGCCGGGGCCAGTCAGGCCCCGCATTCAGGGAGGTGAGCCGCCATGTGCGAGCTGTATGTCAAAGCCGATCCGATTCTCTACGAGTCCCGCGCACGCTCGCTGCGCATCCGTGGCGTGGTCACCACCCTGCGCCTGGAAAACCAGTTCTGGGACATCCTGCGCGAAATCGCCGAAGTCGACGGCATGACCACCAATCAGCTGATCACTAAGCTGTATGACGAGGTGATGGACTACCGCGGGGAGGTGGTGAACTTCGCGTCTTTTCTGCGCGTCAGTTGCACCCGCTACCTCAGCCAGCGCCGTGTGCCGGCTGAGCTAAGTCTGGTGCCTTCGATCCAGGGTTAAACGCCAGTGGGGATGCGCAGCGCAGGGTCACCCAGCGGGTGGCTGAGCGCATCGAAGAAGCGCAGCTCCACCTGCTGCTCGGCGAACAGGCTCGCGTAGTGCTGCTTCTGCTGCGTGATAAACAGTGGGTTGTGCGGGTAGATCGAGATCGCCAGGGTTTTCAATCCGGCCTGCTGCAAGGCCAGGATCAGATGCTGGTCCTGCGCGGCCAGGCTGTGGCCAAAGATGCACAGCTTGTCCTTGGGCTGCGACAGCTGGCTGTAGCAGAACGACAGGTAGTCGGAACTGCGAATGGCCTTGAGCTTGTCCGCGCTGCTGCCTTCATTGACGAACAGCGGAATATCGCCCAACTGGTTGATGGCGAAGCTGGCCAGCAAGGTGCTTTCCGATGAGTTGAGAATGCGCGTGCTGCCGTCGATGTTCTTCACCAGGTGCATGCCGCCGTGCAGGTAGAGCATGCGCGTGGCGTCGCCCTGGCGCTGGCAGTCGCCGGGGGCGAAGGTTGAATCCGCGCCCCTGAACATATCTTCAAACGCTTCCGGGGCCTGCATAACGGCCCAGTAGTTGAGCAGGTCGTAATTACCGGAATACACCGTCTGATATTGGCTAAGCGCGCTGTTGATCCGCGCCAGGCTGGCGGCCTGCATCTGGCTCCAGGGGATATGCACCGCGCGCACGGCGTGGATCAGCGCTTCCTTGATGGCGAAGTAGCGATGTCGCGGCGACGAGGAGTTGATGGTCAGCGCGGCATTGACCCGGATGCTGTTCTTCAGCGCGCTGAGCACCTGCTCGAAGTTGCTGGTATCTAGGGCGCGGAACACGCTGAGTTCGGTCGCGCTAAGCGGGCGATTACGGGTGGTCTGGGCCTCATCGAACAGTGAGAAATAGGCGAACTTACGCCATACCGCCAGGCTCGCGCCGTTGCCGATCAGCAGCTCGGGGAAGCCGATGCTGCTGTTCAGGGTGCTCCAGTCTTCCAGTTCGCCAGTAAATGCCGGGGTTTGCATAATCGCTAGTTGTCGCCTTGGGCCGTCGGGGTTGTGCAGCGCGCGACTTTAACATGGGGCGCGGCAACTGCCGGCTTCGCCGCTGTGGCCCATTGCACCGCCAGGATGCTGCCCAGCACCGCAGTCAATCCCAGCAGTGCCACGCCGGTGATGCTCTGCCCGAGCAAGGCCCAGCCCAGCAGCACCGCCACCAGCGGGCTAAGCAGGCCCAGGGACGATACGGCCACCGGTGCGAGGCGAGCGATACCGCGAAACCACAACACATAGGCCAGTAGTGCACCGAACAGCGACAGGTAGGCATAGCCCAGCCACTGCAACGGGCTGAGTTGCGGCAGCGGCGGGTCGATCAGCCAGGCCACCGGCAGCAGGAACAGACCGCCAATCAGCAACTGCCAGCCGGTAAAGGCCAGCAGCGGCACAGTCGGCCGCCAGCGTCGCGTCAGGTAAGTGCCGCTGGCCATGCAGGCGGTGCCGATAAAGGCGGCGGCAATTCCTATCGGGTCCCAACTCGCCCCCGGTGCCAGCAGCAATGCAGCCATCCCGGCGATACCCACCACACTGGCAGCAACCGCCACAGAGGCCGGCCGCTGCTGATCCATCGACCACACCAGGCCCATAACCAGCAGCGGTTGAATCGCCCCAACCACCGCCGCCAAACCGCCCGGCAAGCGGTACGCGGCGACAAACAGCAGCGCTTGAAAGAAGCCGATATTCAGCGCTGCCAGCACCAGCAGGCGTGGCCACTCGCTGCGCCGGGGTAGGTAGCGGCTGTACAGCACCAACAACAGACCGGCGGGCAGGGCGCGCAGCAGCGCGGCGGTAAACGGCCGGTCCGGCGGCAGGATTTCGGTGGTGACGATATAGGTGGAGCCCCAGATGGCAGGCGCCAGAGCGGTGATCAACACATCCAGCCAGGTGCTACGCGATGCTGAGCGGTCCATGCATTTGTCTCGCATTCAAGATAAAATGCGAGGCTATTAGCAACTTGTCTTGAGTTCAAGATAAATTTCCAGAGGTAAGCCAATGGCAGTCCAGCGACAGATGGATGCGGTCGATGCAATTCTTCAGCAGTGGCACCGCGAGCGGCCCGATCTGGATGTCAGCCCCATGGGGGTGATCGGTCGCCTTGGCCGCTGCGCATCGCTGCTACGGCGCGAGCTGGACAAACTGTTCAGCAGCTTTGGCCTGACCGCCTGGGAGTTCGACGTGCTAGCCACCTTGCGCCGTTCCGGCGAACCCTACCGCCTGGCGCCGACGACGCTGTTCTCGACCCTGATGGTCACCTCCGGCACCATGACCCGGCAGCTGCAGCAACTGGAAGCCGCAGGCTGGGTCAGTCGTATAGCCAACCCCAGCGACGCGCGCAGCATGTTGGTGCAGCTGACCCCGGCCGGACTGGAGCTGATCGATCGCGCGGTAACCGCGCATGTGGCGAATGAAGCGCGGCTGCTGGCGCCGATTGCCGCCACCGAGCTGGCGCAACTGGAAGCGCGGCTATCCGAGTTGCTGGCGGTGCTGGAACCGACTGGCGAGTGAGTTTTCTGCAAATACGGCCGTGAGCAGGCCTGCTAGAAGAGGTGATTAATGAGCAACGAATTGGTGATCGAAGATATTCAGCTGGGTGACGGCAAGGAAGTGGTCAAAGGTGCGCTGATCACCACCCAGTATCACGGATTTCTCGAAGATGGCAGCACGTTCGACTCCTCCTACGAGCGCGGCAAACCATTCCAGTGTGTAATCGGCACCGGCCGGGTGATCAAAGGTTGGGACCAGGGCCTGATGGGCATGAAAGTCGGCGGCAAGCGCAAACTCTTTGTGCCGTCGCACCTGGGTTATGGCGAGCGCCAGTTCGGCGCGCATATCAAGCCGCACTCCAATCTGATCTTTGAGATCGAGTTGCTGGAAGTGCTGACGCGGGATGATTAGGACGTAGGGCTGCTTCGGCCAGAAGCAGACGTTTACCTAGGCTCAATTTTGAGGGGGAGAGGCGTCTACGAAACTGGGGATGTTTCATCAGTCAGGTTGCCACTAACCTTCTAGAAGCGGCCTTTCTACATAGCTTGGCTGCGAGTCAACACTAAGCACTCGAGTACGCTTCACTATTTGGACAGCATTGAAACAATTATTCTGATGGCAAGGAGGCCGCTAAATTGTCAAAGCACACACGGGCACGTCCGGCCTGCTTCGCTTGGTAAAGCCGCCTATCCGCTTCCTCAATTAAAGTCTGTGGGGCAGTCGCATGATTGGCCGTCATAGCAGCAACACCCAATGAGACGGTCACAGACTGCCCAACATCAGAATTCAGATGTTCAAGCTGGAGCAACTGCACGTTGGCTCGCATTCGCTCGGCAACCAGTGCTGCATCCTCTAGCAGAGTATTGGGTAACACACAGGCAAACTCTTCACCGCCATAGCGTGCCAGTAAATCATATGGCCGGTTGACCGCCTCTTCTAAAGCCCCCGCAACAGCCTGCAGGCATCTGTCACCTTGCTGGTGCCCATAGTGATCGTTGTAGCGCTTGAAATAGTCGACATCGATCATGATCACAGACAATGCCGTTTGCTCGCGCAAACTCTGCTGCCAGCTTCGCTCTAACTGCTCATCAAAATTGCGACGATTAGCCACTCCCGTAAGCCCATCAAGCAATGCAAGTGAGCGGAGGATGTCATTCTGGCGTTTAAGGGTCAGGTGGGTGTTGACCCGGGCTCTGACAATAACGGGGTTGATCGGTTTAACGATGAAATCTACAGCCCCTAGTTCAAGACCGCGCACCTCGTCTTCTTCAGCCCCTCTGCCAGTGACAAAAATAATGGGAATGTTCTTGGTTTGCGGGTCTGACTTAAGGCGACGACAGACTTCATGACCATCAAGCCCGTCCATGCAAACATCCAGCAGCACCACGTCTGGCGACACAGTTCGGCATAGCTGTAGCGCTTGCTCGCCGCTCATGGCCATGAAAACCTCACAGTCTTCTCGAAATAGCTCATGCAGCACCATGATATTCACGCGCTGATCATCAACGACGAGTAGCTTGGGCTTTACCTGTGAAACATTTGGCCAATGTTGCATCAATCACTCCTTAGACCGAACTCAGCAATTCCTGCCCGGTCAGCAGAGACGCAGCGAAATCCAAGGATTTCACCTGTTCAACAAATAGGTCGAACCGTGCGCGAAACTCTTGCGGGGTCAAGGTCTGTAGCGCTTCGCTTCGCTCCATCGCCTGCATATTGCCAGCTTGCAGCAACTGCAAAATATCCCTCAATGCCTCGCACCATTGCGCTTTAGATAAAGCGCTTGAGTGCACATTGGTAAGTGAGGGTTTACTTGAGGGTAGCTCAAACGCGGCTCTCAATAACTTGTCACTTTCAACCAAAATGCCATGCAACGTTTCAAGCCATGAGCCATCAGCCAGTAGCTGCGCTGCACTGGCTTCATTTGCGTCACGCAAGCGCTGCTCCAACTCCCCCGCCAACTGTGAAAGCGCACGCGCGCCCATGGTGCCACTGCTGCCTTTAATGGCATGCAGCACTGCGGCAGCACCCGCTGCACTGCCTCGCGTAATCTGTTCCTGCAGTCGTGCAAGCTCTTTCGCATGTTCTGTACCGAAACTGTCCAGCACATTGCGAATCAGCTGATGGTTACCACCAAAACGCTGGTAGATCATTTCGGTGGATTCGACCACCGAAATCTGCGGTTCTACATGAACCATGGCCGCTGGTTCAGCGTTGGTACGGCCAGTGTGGCGCAGTATTGCAGCGACCATTTTTTCGATATCGATAGGTTTACCAAGGTGATCATCCATGCCTGCGACCATGCATGCCTGTTGATCCGCACTTGAAGCATTGGCAGTCATGGCGATTATCTTTACTCCCCCCCGCTTGGCATCCATACGAATTCGGCGGGTGGCTTCCAGGCCATCAATATCGGGCATCTGGATATCCATAAGTACCACGTCAAACGAATTGGCACTTGCAGTTACCTGCTGAACACCTTCAATGCCGCATTCGGCAAGCGTGACTTGCGCCCCCTCACCAAGCAACAACTCGTAGGCCACCTGACGGTTCAGCATATTGTCTTCGACGACCAGTAAATGCAGGCCAGTCAATCGCTTGGGCTGAGCTGCGCGCAGCGTGGCAACTGACGGTTGAGGTGTCTCGCCATCTACAAATACCCGTTGGATGGTATCGGCCAACTGTTGAGGGGTTATCGGCTTACTGAGGAAACCCGCAAATGGCGCATCACCCTCTTGCTGAATATCCGCCAAGGCCTCACGCCCATAGGCCGTGACCATTATGACCATGGGTGCATGCTGCCCATGGCTGTGCTGACGAATCAGGTGTGCGGCACTCAAGCCGTCCATGCCAGGCATGCGCCAGTCCATCAAAATCGCATCATAGTTCTGGCCTGTACGCTGCATCTGTTGCGCCCGTTCCACCGCCTGCAGGCCATCCGATACTAAGTCAGCCTGCCAGCCCAATGCTTCTGCCATGCGCACCAACAGAAAGCCGGCCACTTCGTTATCGTCAGCCACCAGCAGGCGCATCGGTTGATCTGCGCCGGGGCATAACGCACGCAATGGCTGTGGTTCATAGATCCCCAGATTAATGTCAAACCAGAAACGGCTACCGATACCCACTTCACTGCTGACCTGCAAATCGCTGCCCATCAGGTTGATCAAACGCTTTGAAATCACCAGCCCAAGCCCCGTTCCGCCAAAACGCCGGGTGGTTGACGCCTCCGCCTGGGTGAAACCCTCAAAGATACGCTGCAGCTGCTCAGGGCTGATGCCGATGCCAGTATCAATAACCTCAATACGAACCAGCACGGTATCGGAGCAGCGCAGCAGTTGAGTGACCCTGATAATCACCTGCCCTTGTTGGGTAAATTTGAGTGCATTCCCCGCGAGGTTAATCAGCACCTGCTGCAAACGCTGGCTGTCCCCAAAAAGTGCATTAGGTAACAGTGGATCGAGGTCGAACATGACTTCGACATTCTTGTCACCCTGATTGCCCGACAGCACCACCGCCAGATCGCGCATAAGCTGTTCTAGCTCAAAAGCATGCGCATCCAGCAGCATTTTGCCGGCCTCAATCTTGGAGTAATCGAGAATATCGTTGAGCAGCCCCAGCAATGATTTCGCCGCACTTTCGGCCTTGCTGATGTAATCCAATTGGCGGGTAGTAAGTTCGGTGTTCTGTACCAGGTACAGCATCCCTAGCACCGCATTCATGGGGGTCCGGATTTCGTGGCTCATATTGGCCAAAAAGGACGATTTGGCTGCGCTGGAGGCATCCGCCTGCTCTTTGGCCTCCTGCAAGCGCGACTCCAGTTCACGCTGCGCTGTGATATCGCGGTTTATCCCGGTCACCCTTATCGCGGCCCCCTGGCTATCGCGCTCAACCTGAGCGCCGGCCTGTACGATGCGTTGGCTACCATCCGGGCGTATGACCCGGAATACCGGGTCATATACGGCCTCTCCGGCGACAGCTTGGTTCAGCAGGGTTACGACGCCATCAACATCGTCAGGGTGTAAGCGGGAATACCAGTGCTCGTAGTTCACTCCTGTTACACGGGGCCTCTCAGGGTGGCCGTATATCTCGTACATACGGTCGTTCCCATTCATAACGTTATCCGCCAGATTCCATGACCAGATTCCCAACTCCGCCACCTCAGCGGCGAGCAACAGCTGGTCACGTCCTGAGGCAAGCGCGATTTCAGAGGCCTTTTGCTCCGTCAGGTCTACGGCAATACCCAGGTAACCGATGCATTCACCCTGATCATCGCGCATAGCCGTTACAGCCAGGGAAACTGGCAGCTGCGAGCCATCTTTGCGTACATACGTCCACTCGCGGGTTTCCGCGCCTTCTAACTCGGCTTTGTATACAAATACCCGAAAGCCCTCAATCGGCTGGCCGAGTTGCGCCGTCAATTCAGCGGCACGCGTGACCACCTCTTGCGCTAGATGGAAGCTGGCAGGCGTACATTTGTCGATCAACTCCCCGGCGCTGTAACCCAGCATTCGCTCTGCACCGGTATTGAAAATACGAATGGTGCCATCAAGCTCCGTGGCAATAATCGCCACCTCAGAGGCCGAACGCAGCACGTTACCGAGTAGCACGTTGAGTTCGTGGAGCTCGGCTGTACGTTCAGCCACCTGTGCTTCCAGGTTGCTATTGAGCTCACGAATTTTGGTTTCAGCTGCGACTTGCTGCGAAATATCGCGAACCGTTTTTGCAGCCCCCACCACATTGCCGCTGGAGTCAAGAATGGGTGACACGGTAATGGCGACAGGGATCAGCTGTTGATTTTTATGCTTGCGCAGCGTGTTGAAGCTGGAAATGGGCTTGCCTTCTCTGATAGATGCCAGCAGCTCAGACTCTTCAGACTGCAAATCTTCAGGAATTAACAAATCAACAATACGCTGCCCAACAGCTTCATCAGCACTGAAGCCAAACAATGCTTCGGCACCTTTATTCCAACTAGTTACTGCCCCATTGAGATCCTTACTCATGATGCCATCAACCGAGCTTTCAACAATGGCCGCCAGTTTTTTCTGCTCAGCAATCACTTGTAACTGCCGCGAACGGCTCAGGCCTATTACAGACGCCAAACTTGCCAACAACACCGACAATAACGAGCCCACACCCAGTACCAACCAAGGTGAGAGTTGAGTCAGGTTACTGATATAGAGTGGGTCCACTGTGAGGTGCAGTTGCCAGCGCCGGCCGTACACATCGCGCTCAATCGTGTGAGACAACACGCTTTCATGAGTGTCGTCATCGACCGAACGATAAAAAACCATTCGCTTCGTAGGGTCGGTAACGTCAGCTAATTCAAGGCTCACAGCTTCTTCTGTCGGCCGTATACCACTGAGAACTTCATCGGTTATCAGCGGAGCATAGCTCCAGCCAAATACCTGAGCTTCTCGCGCTTCAGCAGTGTCTGGCGTAATACCGTTACGGTAGAGCGGCATAAGAATCAGAAAGGACTGCTGCGGCTTACCCAGGTTTTGTACCAGCGTGATCGGTGCCGAAAGACGCACCTCGCCACTGCGCATGGCGGAAAGGGCCGCTTGCCGTCGATTGAATTCAGAGGCGATATCCAGACCAACAGCCGGTTTGTTGAGTTCAAGGTTACTGATGTACTGAATGACAAAGCGATCATTGTCATGAGGAGCTAGCTCGCGGATAGCAAAATCAGGCCAGCCGTCAGCTCGTGCCATGGCCACAAACTGAGCCTCATCCTGTCTCGCAACACGGCGAATAAAGCCAAAACCTCGCGCACCAGGGAATTCCACAGCTACATCGCGTGTACGGCTGTAGCGGTCAAACGCCTCACGGTTGATGCCCTCGTCGCCCATGGTGTGAATCGCACCGCGCGTACCGCGCAATCCATACTGGTAGAGCTTTATCCTGTTTACGACGGCATCTGCTGTAGCGACTGCAGTCTCAAATGCGACCTGATCAGCGTGCTGATGGTTGAAGTAATTAACGCCGAGGCTGGCAGCGATACTTATGATCATGCCAAGTATCAAACTGCTCATTGTCCAGCGGCTGCCGAGCAGGAATGGACGTATTTTATTTTTCGGCATGGCATTCCTACTCAAAAAAACCGAAAGGATTAGTGTCGCCTCGGAGCGAAAGCGTCTTTACGGTTACCTAAAGGAATGATCCAAGCATCACATTCATGGCTGTTACAACCCTGCCAAGGCCCTTCATAGGGTCTACGCCCGCCACTATTTGTCTTTAGTGCACCGGAATTGAGCAAAGCACATAACTGGCTAAAGGGGGCAGGGCGAGCATACAAGTCGCCTTGCACGATCTCGCAGTCACAGTATTTGTAACGCATCTGTTTGTTCTTGAGTTACCAACTCAAGGACAAGGGTCTGTGGATAGTCCCTTGTTTCGTGAACGCCTCCAAACTTCAACGTCGAGCCTTCTTAAACGTCCGCCTTTGGGCGATTTGCTGCCGGTGACCAACGGTTGAAAGGGTCGAAATCAAGCTGATTTACCGCAATTTCTAATAACAACAAACCCGGCACCAGGCCGGGTTTGTCGTTCTGCAGCATGTTGGCTTGGCTTAAACGGTCAGGCGGCCGTGGGGCCCATATTTCAGATCGTCGGCATGTTTATGTGGCCAGTCCTCAAACCCACTGGTCATTGCGCTTACGCCTTACGCGAAGCATGGTCGGCAGAACCAGTCCGGCGAGTAGCCCAGCGCCGGCAATGCCGCCGCCGTAGGCCATATAGCGCATCAGCACTTGCTGGTTTTCCTCGCCCAGTTGCGCTTGCAGTGCGCGCAGTTCGGAGTTGGCCTGGCTTAGCTCACTGTCCAGCGCCGAGCGCGCGGTTTGCAGTTCGTCGATCAGGGTTTTGCGCGAATCCAGGGTTTCCTGCATGCCCTGCACGCGGGTTTTCCAGGTGTCGTTGATGCCTTCCAGTTCGGCGCTGAGTTCGGTCACTTGCTGTTCCAGTTGCGGCAGGCGTTCGGCCTGGCCGGGCACTTGCTGCAGGTCGCGGTTGGCTATCCATACGGCGCTGCCGTTTTCGCCACGCACCTGGCTGTAGTCGCCGGAGGTTTGCAGCAGGGTGACCTTTTGCCCGGAAACCAGGGTGCCGACGATCCGGTAGCCGTCGGTTGGGCCGCTGCGTACGTAGGTATTCAGGCTGTCGCTGACCCAGCGTGTGTTGTTGGCGGACTCTTCAGCGTGTGCACTCAAGCTGCCTAGCAGGCAAACGCTCAGGGCGAGGTTGTGCAGCGGGCGAGTACATGAGGGGAGGTAATGGGATAGGGACATGGGCTGTCTTCATATAGCGATTGAATGAAACCCTGCGGGCAGGTGCGATAGCGGTCGGTCAGGCGTATTGCCGTGTACTGATGAGCGAGCCGGGGCGCTGCAATGCAGTTGCCTGCTGGGCAAATGGCCAGCAGGGCCACCCTCAGTGGCCGACAGCAGACAGACCTGTGCGACGCGCGGGGAGTTCATTGCGCAATGGCGGATCGGGATGAGTGGCCAGCAATCGGGGAACGATCCATGCGGATAATGTGTGCGTTATAGCTGTAGGAGGTATTGCCATTCGTCATGGCAGTGGCTGCGAAGTTAATTTTTTATTGATCTAAAGGATGCTTTTGTTATTCACTAAAAGCATTAAAAACGACTCTCTATGCTGTTTGCCCTGCTGGCGATAAACAGCATCCGTGGCTATGGATGGCCTGGCAGCTCGACTGCCATTTGCCATGCGCTATTGTGGGGAGCGCTTGCGTCCCGTTGAGGTGCTTGTGTTTGCTATGTGCAGGGCTGGCAAACCACCCCAATCACCCATTGCAGAGGATTCTGAATGGAACACAACATCTCCTTGATCACCACCCTGGCTGGTGGTTTCGGCCTGGCGCTGATCTTCGGCTTTATTGCCGAGAAGATAAAACTGCCCGCGCTGATTGGTTATCTCTGTGCCGGCATCCTGCTGGGCCCGGCTACCCCCGGCTTTGTCGCGGACATTGAGCTGGCGGCGCAGCTGTCGGAAATCGGCGTGATGCTGCTGATGTTCGGCGTTGGCCTGCACTTCTCCCTCGATGATCTGTTGTCGGTTAAGAAGATTGCCCTGCCGGGAGCGGTGGTACAGATGGGCCTGGCCACGGTGCTTGGTATGGCAGTGGCGCACTGGTGGGGCTGGAGTTTCGGTGCCGGGCTGGTGTTCGGCCTGTCACTGTCATGTGCCAGTACCGTGGTGCTGCTCAAAGCGCTGGAGTCGCGCGGCATTCTTGAGTCCATGAATGGGCGCATCGCCGTCGGCTGGCTGGTGGTTGAAGACCTGGTGACCGTGCTGGTGCTGGTCTTGCTGCCGCCTTTGGCGGGTGTGCTGGGTGGTACGCCAACCGCCGAGATGGGCAGCGATCCGCTGTGGTACACCCTTGGCAAGACCCTGCTGCTGGTGGTGGTGTTTATCGTGGTGATGTTGGTGGCCGGGCGGCGCATTCTGCCCTGGATGATGATGCAGGTGGCCAAGACCGGTTCGCGTGAGCTGTTCACCCTGTCGGTGGTGGCATCAGCGATCGGGATTGCCTACGGCGCGGCGGCGCTGTTCCAGGTGTCCTTTGCCCTCGGTGCATTCTTTGCCGGCATGGTGATGCGCGAGTCTGACCTCAGCCACCGCGCGGCGGAAGAGTCACTGCCGCTGCGGGATGCCTTTGCGGTGCTGTTCTTCGTCTCGGTTGGCATGCTGTTCGACCCGCTGGTACTGATCAAGGAGCCGCTGCATGTGCTGGCGGTGGTCGGCATTATCGTGATCGGCAAGACCCTGGCGGCGGCGGCCTTGGTGCTGGCCTTTCGTTACCCGTTGAATACAGCGCTGACCGTGGCGGCGAGCCTGGCGCAGATCGGCGAGTTCTCCTTCATCCTGGCCGGATTGGGCATGACGCTAGGGTTGTTGCCGCAGGAGGGCATGAGCCTGGTGCTGGCCGGTGCGCTGATTTCGATTGCCCTGAACCCAGCGCTGTTTGCCCTGATCAAGCCGCTCAAGGAACTGGCGCTGCGCCGCTCGGCTCTGGCGCGCAAACTCGAGCACCGCGAAGACCCACTGGCCGTGCTGCCGATGAGCACCGAGCACAAGTACCTCAAAGGGCAGGTCGTGGTGGTCGGCTATGGCCGGGTTGGGCGGCGGATTACCCGCAGCCTGGCCGAGCGCAATATCCCCTTCGTGGTGGTTGAGCAGAACCGTGAGCGCGTTGAACAGATTCGTGGACAGGGCTTGGTGGCTGTAACGGGAGACTCAGCCGAGCCCGATACACTGATCCAGGCGCATATCGCCGATGCCGCGATGCTGGTCATCGCCACCCCGGACCCGATGAACGTACAGCGCATGGTGGAAACGGCGCGGGCGTTGAACCCGGATATCGACGTGGTGATCCGTACTCACAGCCCGGATGCGGTGGAGATGTTCCGCAAAGACGGTCTGGGGCAGGTGTTCTTTGATGAGGAAGAGCTGGCCCGCGGAATGAAGGCGCACATTCTGTCGCGCTTATCGCCACCGGCTGAGGCGGCGAGCAAGGCCCATTAAACCGACCTCTTGAACAACAAACCCGGCACATGGCCGGGTTTGTTGTATTTGCCGCAGGGCTTACTTGATCTCGACGGCCAAGCTGTCGTGGATCTTTTTGTTCCAGATCGCAGGCCCCGTGATATGCACCGACTCGCCCTTGGTGTCGACCGCCACGGTGACTGGCATGTCTTTCACGTCGAACTCGTAGATGGCTTCCATACCCAGTTCGGCGAAGGCCACCACGCGCGACTTCTTGATCGCCTGGGCGACCAGGTAAGCAGCGCCGCCGACAGCCATCAGGTACACGGCCTTGTTGTCCTTGATCGCTTCGATGGCAATCGGGCCGCGCTCGGACTTGCCGATCATGCCCAGCAGGCCGGTGCTTTCGAGGATTTGTCGGGTGAACTTGTCCATCCGCGTGGCGGTAGTCGGGCCGGCTGGGCCGACGACTTCTTCGCGTACCGGATCAACCGGGCCGACGTAATAGATAAAGCGGCCTTTGAGGTCCACCGGCAGCTCTTCGCCCTTGTTCAGCATGTCGACCATGCGCTTGTGCGCGGCGTCGCGGCCGGTGAGCATCTTGCCGTTAAGCAGCACGGTCTCGCCTGGCTTCCAGCTCTGCACATCTTCCGGGGTCAGGGTGTCGAGGTCGACGCGGCGTGCGCTCGGGCCGGCTTCCCAGACGATTTCAGGGTAGGCCGACAGGTCCGGCGCTTCCAGCTCGGCCGGACCGCTGCCGTCGAGCACGAAGTGGGCGTGACGGGTGGCGGCGCAGTTGGGGATCATGCACACCGGCAGGCTGGCGGCGTGGGTTGGGTAATCCATGATCTTCACGTCGAGCACGGTGGTCAGGCCGCCGAGGCCCTGGGCGCCGATGCCCAGCTGGTTAACTTTTTCGAACAGTTCGAGGCGCATTTCCTCGATCTTATTCTGCGGGCCGCGGGCTTTCAGCTCATGGATGTCGATGTGCTCCATCAGCACTTCCTTGGCCATTACCGCGGCTTTCTCGGCGGTGCCGCCGATGCCGATGCCGAGCATGCCCGGCGGGCACCAGCCAGCGCCCATTTCCGGAACGGTCTTGAGTACCCAGTCGACGATCGAGTCGGACGGGTTGAGCATGGCCATCTTCGATTTGTTCTCGGAGCCGCCGCCTTTGGCTGCGACGTCCACTTCCACCTTGTCGCCGGGGACGATGGAGTAGTGGATGACGGCCGGGGTGTTGTCCTTGGTGTTCTTCCGCGCGCCAGCTGGGTCGGCGAGGATCGAGGCGCGCAGGACGTTTTCCGGCAGGTTGTAAGCGCGGCGTACGCCTTCGTTGATCATGTCGTCGACGCTCATGGTGGCGCCGGTCCAGCGCACGTCCATGCCGACGCGGATAAAGACGGTGACGATGCCGGTGTCCTGGCAGATCGGCCGATGACCGGTGGCGCACATGCGCGAGTTGATCAGGATCTGCGCCATGGAGTCGCGCGCGGCGGGGGACTCTTCGCGCAGGTAGGCCTCATGCATGGCCTGGATAAAATCCACGGGGTGGTAATAGGAAATGAACTGCAGGGCGTCGGCGACGCTCTGGATCAGGTCGTCTTGCTTGATCACGGTCATGCTTGGCGCTCCTTTTTGTAGGGGAGGAGTAGGGCAGGAACTTCGAACTGCGCAGGGTCACGGCCCTGCGCAGTGCTATCAAGGTCAAAGGACATAGCCAAAGCACAAGATAAAAAGGCGCGGCAGTATACCGCGCACACCGCCAGGCGGACACCTGTGGCGGCCCAGACCATGGTCGCTGGTCGGCTATTTGAGCCGACTAATGACGCGGTAGCGGCCTAGGCATTCTGTGATCACAAGGGTAGAGTGGCGGCTAGATGCCAGCATGGGACGGAGCCCATAAACCCATGAGCCTAAGTAGCCAGCGGGTAACCCAGCGATCTCTGCAAAGCCTGCTGCTGAAGCGTTTCGGCATGGCAGTGGCGACCTATGCAATGACTGGGCTGCTGTGCTGGGCCGCTATATTCGCTGGGCTGTTTCATGCCTCGCCTCTTACGGCGCTGACCATCACTGCCTTGGCCGCCGCTAGCCAGCTGGTGTTCCTCGTGCTGTTTCTGTCCCACTTCAACCTGCGATTGTCCGACCCCAGCCTGACTGAACCGCAGGTGCTGGTGGCGTTGGCCTGGCTGACGGTGCTGCTGTCACTGTTCAGCGAAGGGCGCGGCAGCATGCTGGTGATTTACCTGCTGATCATGCTATTCGGCGTGTTTCAGTTGCCGCCGCGGGTCTTCGCTCGTTGCGCGCTGTTTGCCTTCTTCGGCTTTGCCGGCCTCAACCTGTATGAAGCCTATACCCTGCAGTTGAATGAGCCACTTGCGGCCTTTATGCAGGCGTGTGTGCTGGCCGTAGTGCTGGTGTGGCTGTGTCTGTTTGCCAGTTACGCCCAAGCTATGCGTCAGCGAATGCGCCAACGGCGTTTTGCCCTGCAGGCGCATCAGGACACGCTGCGTGGCATGATGCGTCAACTGGAAGACCTGGCCGCTACGGACGAGTTGACCGGCCTGTGTAATCGCCGGCACTTCCTGCGTCTTGCCAGTCGTGAACTGGAAGGGCTGCATCATGGGCGTCAGCATGGTCTGGCGCTGCTCGATCTGGATCATTTCAAGCGGATCAACGATATCCATGGTCACGCTGCCGGGGACCGCGTTCTGCAAACGTTCGCTGCTGTCGCCCGCGCCTGTCTGCGCGACGGCGATGTGGTAGCCCGCTACGGCGGTGAGGAATTTGTGTTGTTGTTACCCAATACCGAAGCCGATCAGTTCACCGCATGCTGCGAGCGCTTGCGTGAGGCCTTTAGCCGCGCCGAGCCGCTGGGCGTGAAGGTGGCCAGCCTGAGCGTGTCCATCGGCATGACGTTGCTGACCGTGCACGATGATCTCGACGAAGCCCTGCAACGTGCCGATCAGGCGCTGTACCAGGCCAAACGCGACGGCCGTAACCGTTGCGCGGCGACCTGGGAGGATGTGGATGCCTGAGTTACGGGCCGCTGATCGCTGCCTTGATGTCGCCCCCGCCAGTAACCTGCTGGACAGCCTACTGGCTGCCGGCATTACCGTGCCCTACAGCTGCCGCGCCGGCAGTTGTCATGCCTGCCTGGTGCGTTGCGTGGGCGGCGAGTTGCTCGATGGCAAGCCGGAAGCCCTGGACGATGCGCGGCGTGAGCAGGGTTGGCGCCTGGCTTGCCAGTGTCGTGTGGTCGAGGACGTGAGCATCGAGGTATTCGACCCGCTGCGCGATGCGGTCCCTGCCGTTATTCACAGTTGCGATTGGCTCAGCAGCGATGTGCTGCGTCTGCGTCTGACCCCACAGCGGCCGCTGCGCTACAGTGCCGGCCAGCACCTGCAACTCTGGACTGAGGACGGTATAGCCCGACCCTATTCGCTGGCCAGCTTGCCGGGCGACGATCCTTGGCTGGAGTTTCATATTGACTGTCGACACGGCGGTGCCTTTGCCACGGCAGCGCGGGCGTTTCAGCCGGGTGGCAGCCTACGATTGGGCGAATTGCGCGGTGCGGCGCTGCACTATGACCCGGACTGGCAAGCCCGCCCGCTGTGGCTGATGGCCTCTGGCACCGGCTTGGCGCCGCTCTATGGGGTGCTGCGTGAGGCAATACGTCAGGAGCATCAGGGCGTCATTCGGATTATTCACCTGGCCCATGATGCGGCCGCACATTATCTGGCTGAGCCCTTGCAGGCTTTGGCTGCCAGCCATCCGCAGGTGCAGGTCGAGCTGCTGGTGGCGGCCGAGTTGCCGGCTGCTTTGGCCGAACTGCGCCTTGTTTCACGGCAAACCATCGCCTTACTCTGCGGCCACCCCGACAGTGTCGAAACTTTTGCGCGCCGCCTGTATCTGGCGGGTTTACCGCGCAGCCAGGTTTTCGCTGACGTCTTTTTGCCCCACGCGCGCTAGCCGTTCAGGTTCTCAGCTCGCGGGTGGCCTGCCGTGAGGATTGATGATGAGCGAGCACCTGCTGGTAGAGCGTGAACAAGGGCTGTTGACTCTGCGCATGCACCGCCCTGACAAAAAGAATGCCCTGACCCGCGCCATGTACAGCGGTATGGCCGAAGTGCTGGTGCAGGCCGATCAGGATAAAAGCGTGCGCGCCGTGCTGATCACCGGCGGCGACAGCTGCTTTACCAGCGGCAATGATGTCGCCGACTTTATCAAGGCGCCGCCCACCGGGCTGAACAGCGAAGTGTTCCAGTTTATGCAGGCGCTGTTCGAGTTCAGCAAGCCAGTGGTGGCCGCCGTCAACGGTCCGGCGGTGGGTATCGGCACGACCATGCTGCTGCACTGCGACCTGGTCTATGTCAGCCGTGATGCCACGCTGAAGATGCCCTTCGTCAACCTGGGCCTGTGTCCTGAATACGGCTCTAGCCTGATCCTGCCGCGCCTGCTTGGCCACGCCCGCGCTGCCGAACTGTTGCTGCTCGGGCAGAGCTTTACCGGTGAGCAGGCCGCCGCCTGGGGCATCGCTAATCAGGCGCTGGATAGCGGCGCGGCAACCCTGGCCAAGGCCCGCGAAATGGCCCTGCGCTTCCAGCAATTGGCACCGGCTGCAGTGGCGGACAGCAAACGCCTGATGCGTGCGCCGGATCGCGAGCAACTGCGCCGGGTTATCGAGGAGGAGGGTGCATTGTTCGGCCAGCGTCTGCGCTCGCCGGAAGCCATCGAGGCGCTGACCGCCTTTATGCAGCGGCGCACGCCCGACTTCAGCAAGTTCGCCTGATGCCTTGAGGCAAACAAAAAGGCCGCTCGATTGAGCGGCCTTTTACGTTGCGGCGAAACAGTTACACGAGCGCTTCACCCACATGTAGCAGCTTCATGGTGTTGGTGCCGCCGATGGTGTGGTAGCTGTCGCCCTTGGTCAGGATTACCCAATCACCAGTCTGCACCACGCCGCGCTTAAGCAGTTCGTCCACTGCGGCCTGGCTGACTTCCGCCGGTTGCAAGGCGGCTGGATCGAACGGCACGGTGTAGACGCCGCGGAACATGGCCGCGCGGGCCTGGGTTTCGCGGTGCGGAGAGAAGGCGAAGATCGGCACCGAAGAACGGATGCGCGACATGATCAGTGGGGTGTAGCCACTTTCGGTCAGCGCGATGATCGCTTTAACACCGGGGAAGTGGTTGGCCGTGTACATGGCTGCCAGGGCAATGCTTTCGTCGCAGCGCTCGAACTCGGTGCCCATGCGGTGGCTGGATTTCTTGCTGGTCGGGTGCTTTTCCGCGCCCAGGCAAATGCGCGCCATGGCCTGCACGGCTTCCAGCGGGTAGGCACCGGCGGCACTTTCCGCCGAGAGCATCACCGCATCGGTGTAGTCGAGCACGGCGTTTGCTACGTCGGAGACTTCCGCGCGGGTCGGCATCGGGTTCTGGATCATCGACTCCATCATCTGCGTCGCGGTGATCACTGCCTTGTTGTGGCGGCGCGCGTGCAGGATGATTTTCTTCTGGATGCCGCACAGTTCGGCGTCGCCGATCTCCACACCCAGGTCACCACGAGCAACCATCACCGCATCACTGGCGCGGATCAGGCCGTCGAGGGTTTCGTCGTCGGCTACCGCTTCGGCGCGCTCGATCTTCGCCACCAGCCAGGCGGTGCCGCCGGCTTCGTCGCGCAGCTTGCGCGCGTAATGCATATCGTCGGCATCGCGCGGGAAGGACACGGCCAAGTAATCCAGCTCCATCTCGGCAGCCAGTTTGATGTCTGCCTTGTCTTTCTCGGTCAGCGCCGGCGCAGTCAGGCCGCCGCCACGGCGGTTGATGCCTTTGTGGTCGGACAGCGGGCCGCCGATGATCACTTCGCAGTGCAGGGCATCTGCGGTGGCTTCCATCACGCGCATGACCACGCGGCCGTCGTCGAGCAGCAGCTCATCACCGACGCCGCAATCCTTGACCAGGTCCGGGTAGTCGATGCCGACGATGTCTTGCGTACCGGCAGTCAGCGGATGGCTGGTGGAGAAGGTGAAGCGGTCGCCCAGCTTGAGCTCAATGCGCTTGTTGGCGAATTTGGCGATACGGATTTTTGGGCCTTGCAGATCACCCAGTAGCGCTACGTGACGGCCGTGTTTGGCCGCCAATTCGCGCACCAGCTTGGCGCGGGCTTTGTGCTCATCGGGCGAGCCGTGGGAGAAGTTCAGGCGGGCGACATCTAGACCAGCGATGATCAGTTGTTCAAGCACCTCTGGACTGTTGCTAGCGGGGCCGAGGGTGGCGACGATTTTGGTGCGGCGAAAGGTCATGCACAGACTCCTGAGTGGCAGCTGCGCATGAGGCTACTATGCCGCAACCCTGTAGTCATTGTTCCTCTGTACTACCTTGGCCCACCTGCTAGCGATTAAGTGCCTGATCCAGATGACGGGCGGCCTTGGTGTTTAGGTCGCTATTGGGGAATTGCACCAGTAGACGACGCAGGTAGGTGATGGCCTTGTCGCGGCTGGCCTGTGGGTTGTCTGGTGCCAGGTACATCAGACCGAGTTGGTACAGGGCTTTTTCCTTGATGTCTGCAGGGATGCCGGGGTCGCTCAAGGCCAGCAGGTACAGCTCTTCAGCTTCACCGACGCGATTTTTCAGTACGGCGCGGCGCGACAGCAGGGTCATGTCGGTATCGAGGCTGGGCTTGTACAGGTCCAGTTGCTGGTTGGGCTTCCAGTGTGCCAGCAGTTCGCGCGAGGTCTTGTGTACGGGCTCGTCTGCGCGCTCGCGGATCATCACAATCCGCGCCTCGGCCCGTTCGGCAGCCCGGCTGGATGGGAACTGGTTAAGCACCTGATAGAAGTAGTTGAGCGCTTTATTGTCGTCGCGCTGATCGTTGAAGCGGTTCATATAGAGCAGACCGATCTGGTACAGCGAGATGGCACGCACCTCATCGCTGAGCTTCTCGTCACGGTAACCAGTGAGGTACAGCTGCTCGGCTTGTTCGCTTTTGGCGTCGCGTATGGCCTGGGCACTGTAGGTCAGCAGGTCGCCTTCATCCTCAATGGCAGCGAGCATGCGGTTGTTCTTCAGGGTTTTGTATTCCACCACTTCGTTGGTGGTGATCTGCGCAATAAACAGCGGCGTGGTGGGCGAGCAGGCGCTCAACAGAACGGTACACAGCAGCACTAACAGGCGAGGTGACGACGACATGACAGCTCCTGGGCGCAATGGCCGTTGCGCGCCAGTCTAGCCAGGCGGGCGGGCGCCGGCCAAGTGGCTGGCGGCATTACCCATCAGAGGATATGTTGCTGCAGAATTTTCCTGAGCAGTCGATACACTGCTCATCGGAGGAGAGGCTTATGCGCATACTGTTTATTGTTCTGCTGGTGTTGGGGGTGGCGGGGTGCAACCGTTACTCGTTTGATCACCACCTCAATAGTGCCTATGAGGCCTATGACCGTGGCGAGTGCGAAGCAGCGATCCTGTCGCTGTCCAAGGCCGAGCGCAACAGCCGTTCACGGCGTTACATGCAGCCGGAAATATCCCTGCTGCGCGGCCAATGCCTGGAGCGTCAGGCGCTGTTTGTTGATGCCATGCATACCTACCAGTTCATCGTCACTAATTACCCGGCCAGCGAGTACGCTTATCGCGCCCGCGCACGCATGGATACTCTGCGCGAGCTGGGACATGAAGGCGCCGGTGCGGCGGTCAAGGTCACCCCGGTCAAGCCCTGACCGCTGGTCGTCACAGGCCATAGAAGGCTATTCTCGGCAGTAAGCTGATGTTTTACGGGAGGGAATCCATGCGTGTTTTGTTGTGCCTGTTGTTATTGCCGGGGCTGGCGGCGGCGGAAATCTACCGTTGGACTGATGCCAATGGCCAGGTGCACTTCGGTCAGCGTCCAGCGGCGGTGGGGGCCGAAAAGGTCGAAGTCAAACCGCAGGTGGTCGAACGCGATCAGCTGACCCGTGAGCGCGAAGAGCGTACCAATCGTTTTTACGATGCACGCCGCGACGAGCAGGCGCAGGTTTCGGCTGTGGCTGCGGAAAAACAGGCCAAACGCGCCGAGGAATGTCACGAGCTGCGCAAAAAACTGGCCTCGATCCCTGAGGGGCGTAGCTATTACCGCACCGAGGCGGATGGTCAGCGCAGCTATTACAGCGATGAGCAGGTTGATACCGCCCGTCAGCAACTCCAGAGTCGGGTGTCTGAACGCTGTTCCTGAAACTGGTTTAAGCGCAGTAGTGAGGCCATACTCAATGGCCATCAATAGCGATTTGCCACTATGCAAAAGCATATTCAGCGCAGCATCGAACGCCATCAACTGCCCTACTACCTGAAGGTATTCAATCGCATCACCGACAAGCCCATGGGCTATATCGGTAATGTCTCATTGGACGGGTTGATGTTAATCAGTCAGCTACCCCTGTTAGTGGGCGCGCGTTTTGATATGCGTCTGAAAATTCCTGGGCACGATGCCCCGCACTACATCGACTTTTCGGCCACCTGCCAATGGTCCCGAGAGGATGTAACGCCCGGCAGTTATGACTCGGGTTTCGCCCTGGTCGCGCCCCCAGGTGATTACGTCGAGATGGTTGATGCCTTGCGGCATTACTTCAGTTTCCGGCCGATGCCCGCATCCGCTTAAATACGCGATTAGCCTGAAACGGCCTTCAGCGAATGAAAGGCAATAAAAAACCGCCCCGAGAGGCGGTTTTTTATTGCAGTACGGTTTAGGCGCTGACGGTTTGTTCCAACTGCAGCAACGCGTCGGAGCGCGATTGCACTTCGCGGTAGCGCTCGGCATCGCTGGCGAGCACTGCGCCCATGGCTGGGAATATCTCGTTCAGCTTGCTGCGCCACTGCTCTGATTTGGCCTGCGTGCCGAAGCAACGCTGGATCAGGTCGAGCATGATTGACACCGTGACCGAAGCGCCTGGCGAGGCACCGAGCAGCGCGGCGATGGAGCCGTCTTCGGCCGCGACCAGTTCGGTCCCGAACTGCAGGATGCCACCGTTCTTCGCATCCTTTTTGATGATCTGCACGCGCTGACCGGCGATTTCCAGGCTCCAGTCCTCGGCCTTGGCCAGTGGATAGAAACCGCGCAGGGTTTCCAGGCGCTGGGCTTCGGATTGCAGCACTTCCTTGACCAGGTAGCGGGTCAGGTCGAAGTTGTCGCGCGCCACGGCCAGCATTGGGGCGATGTTGTTAAAGCGAATCGACAGCGGCAGATCAAGGAACGATCCACGCTTGAGGAACTTGGTGGTGAAGCCGGCATAGGGGCCGAACAGCAGCGAGGTTTTACCGTCTACCACGCGGGTGTCCAGGTGAGGTACCGACATCGGCGGCGAGCCCACAGCTGCCTGGCTATAGACCTTGGCCTGATGCTGTTTGACCACGTCCGGGTTGTCGCAACGCAGCCACTGGCCGCTGACCGGGAAGCCGCCGAAGCCTTTGCCTTCCGGGATGCCAGACATCTGAAGCAGCGGCAGCGCCGCGCCACCAGCGCCGAGGAAGACGAATTTAGCCTGGATCTCGCGGTTGTTGCCGCTTTGCAGGTCCTTGACGCTGACCCGCCAGCCTTGGCCGCTGCGCTTCAGGCCAACCACTTTTTGGTTGCAGGAAACCTTGGCATCAGCTTGCTGGCCGAGGTGTGCGAGCAGGTGCGTGGTCAGGTTGCCGAAGTTGACGTCGGTGCCCGCCATGACGCGAGTGGCTGCGATTGGCTCGTTCGGGTCGCGGCCCGGCATCATCAGCGGCATCCACTCCGCCAGGGTGGCTTTGTCTTCGGTGTATTCCATGTCCGCAAAGGCATGGTGCACGGTCAACGCCTGGAAGCGCTTCTTCAGGTAATCGATACCTTTCTGGCCGCGAACGAAGCTCAGGTGTGGCACTGGATTGATGAACGATTTGGGCGAACCAAAGCGGCCTTTCTCGACCAAGTAGGCCCAGAACTGCTTGGACTCTTCGAACTGAGTATTGATGGTTACCGACTTCTTGATGTCGATCGAACCGTCCGCCGACTCCGGCGTGTAGTTCAACTCACACAGGCCGGCGTGGCCGGTGCCTGCGTTGTTCCAGGGGTTGGAGCTTTCAATTGCCCCCGATTCCATCATTTCGAGCACTTCCAGCTTGATCGCCGGATCGAGCTCTTTCAGCAGTACGGCCAAGGTCGCACTCATGATGCCGGCACCCACCAGCACCACATCCATTGTTTCGTAATCGTTTTGCGCCATTACCACTTCTCCGCAAACCAGCACTCAATAGACGTTCGTCAGCTTATGTATGCACACAGCCAATCAGCAGTCGGCGAGACGCTCAGGGTTGAGGGAAGCAGGCTTCTGGAAGCATATGCCAACCGCGAGATCGTTCATTTTCGCCACACTCTTGTGAAGTTTTCCAAACCGTTCTTTCCACGCTCTTTTGGAGTCGTGAACCTCAAAACACGTCTGCTGGGCACGCTTCTCTACGACATAGGACGGCCATGCAGCGATTGCAGGCGCTATACGTGGGAGTAAGCGGCAGCCGGAAGGCAGCGCGAAGTGGGCGACTCTCTGGGGCGGAGCTGGTGCAATGGAGCATCAGCGATACGGCAAGGCCCGAACAGGAGGCGTCCTTATAATCGGGGCGAGATTATAAGGGCAAAGCAGGAAAATTGATCGCCTAGTGTGACTTTTCTTCTTCCGCCGGTCAGGCTGCCAGCGTTTGCCGCACGCGCAGGCATGGCGTGACCTGGGCAGTTCTGGCGCTAGCGGGCAGCGGTCGATTGAGCCAGCTCAGGCAGCTGTGTTGCACCTCAATCCAGCCGGAGCCTTGTGGCGCCTGGGCTGACTGGCGCAGTGCGCGGCAGATGCCTTGCGCATCGACCAGGGCAAATGAGCGCATCGAAGGGCGTGGGGCGAGCAGGTTGCGCAGTGAGAACATGGCGAATCACTCACGAACAGGGAAGACTAAAGTCTTATGCCTGACGTGGGTTACAGGGGTGTTACGGGAACCAGTAAGCGCGATAAGCGTCCTAGGTTCTGTCGCCGTTTCATCGCGAGCCGCATTGCTGTGAGAAATGGCAGCAGACCCTGGCAAGCAGCGCTGTCAGGCATTTGCCGCGCTGGTTATACTGCGCGCCACTTCTACCCCCTTATGTATGGAGAGTTGAGCATGCTGCATCGTCTGCTGTTTGGTCTGGTGGCTGTTGCCAGCCTTACTCTGGTGGGTTGTGCCCACAGCCCGCAACAACTCAGCCCACAACCCAAGCTCAATAGCCCGCTGACCGCTGTTGGCCAAGGCCAGCCGGTGGTGGTGCGCGTAGCCGATGGCCGTCCTTCGCCAGTATTGGGAACTCGCGGTGGTCTCTACCCGGAAACCAGCGCCATCAGCGTGAGCGGCCAGGATATCCTGCCCAAGCTGCAGGCCCAGGCTGAAGCGGCTGTACGCTTGCTCGGCTTTACCCCAAGCGCGAATGCCTACAACGCGCCGCAGCTGACCCTGACCCTGGCCGAACTGAAATACCAGTCACCGAAAGAAGGCATGTACGTAACCGAAGCTGACATGACCGCGACTTTCCGCGTTGATGTGCAGAACAGCAGCCGTCGCTACAGCGGCCGTTACGGCGCCTCGTTGAACCAGCGCTTCGGCATGGCGCCGAATCAGGCGACCAATACCAAGCTGGTTGGCGATGTGTTGAGCGACGCCCTGACCCGCGCCTTCAAGGACCCGACCATCGGCCAGATGCTCGGGCAGTAAGCCATATCGCTGTAATCAAAAAGCCCGGATTGATCCGGGCTTTTTTATATCTGTGCTGCTGACTTTCAGGTGGCTTCGCTATAGAACTCGGGCAGGCTCATGCCCGTGCGTGCGTCGATGTCTGGCAGGGCGTAATGCTCGTGGCCGCCCATGGCGCAATAGATCAGCCAGTGGTCGTCCTGCACATTGAAAGATAGCCCGTTTACGACATCGTCCACCTCATCCAGCGAGTCGATCAGGTAATCGCGGTCTTGCGGTTGGGCATGCAGCATGGTGTGTTCCTCCATGGATGTTTAAAACCTGTCGCCGTGCTTGAAGCCTTTTTGGCCAGAGCGTTGGGACGAGTGTTAGACCATAGTCTACGAAGATGACAGTGTTTAGACCGCTTGGTCATAGTGACTGCGATTCGTCGGAATCGATCCGCGAGTGCTGCAACCTTCGGTAGACTCCGCGACCGTATTTGGGCTGCCCGATCGTGCATCGGGTGTGCTGCTAATTAGGCGCGATGTTGGTCGCATGCCTTATAGACGTAGTAGAGGTCGAGGATGTCGTTGCAAGCGCTTTGGTTGCTGATCGAAGGTCAGCCTGGGCAGTGGCTTAATGGGCTGGCGCTGTTTTTTGCCTTGGCCGGCGCCTGGTTGCTGTTGGCTACCCGTCTGCGTGAGCAGCGTGCACAGGCCCGCGTGTTGGCGGGTAATGAGTTGAATGAGCTGGCGGAGCAGGCCTACGCCTGTGATGAACCTACATGGCGGCTGAATCAGTTTTTCGTCCGGTTTGGCTCTGTCTGCCTGGGGTGCGCCTTGCTGCTTTCCTGGCTTAGCACGCGGCTGTAACACGCCCTCCGCAGCAATAAAAAACGGCAGCCATGGGCTGCCGTTTTTATTGCTGCGGTTTGCCTAAAGCGGCAGGCCAGCCTTGATCCGGTACTGGTTACGCACCGGGTTGGCGTATTGCAGGATCAGGTAGGGCTGCTGCTCACTTGGGCAGTTAGCCAGACGCCGCTGCCATTCGTTCTTGGCTGCGCTGAGTTCTGCTGCGGGGAATAACTGGGCGGCGCTAGGCACGGCCAGTTCCGGGTCGCGGTCAGCCCACATGGCATAGGCCAGGTGATGCACGGGAAACAGCCGATAGCCGCTGAGAATCTGCCGATCCATCTCCGCAGCCAGCAATTTGCTGTCTTCCAGGCCCTGGCTGACTGGCGCACCGAAGTGCACATGCACGCGGCCTTTGTAGCCGGTAATGCCCAGGGCGATGCTCTGGTCATCCTCGCCGGCGGCCTTGGTGTAGCTGCCACTGCTGGCGCGGATAAACAGCTCGCGGGCCTTGGCCTGGTCGCAGGGGTCGTACTCGTAGCTGATTGATACCGGCGTCAGGCGCAGGGCGTTGATCACTTCGGCGAACGGCTCACCCTTGCGGCTCATATGGAACATCTTGAGGATCGCCGAATCGGTGCGGTCATCACCATCCTTGGCACGGCCTTCGGCCTGGGCGATCCAGATCGACTCGCCATCATTGCGGATCGAGTGATTGATATAGGCCGACAGCAGCTGATAGGCCGCCAACTTCTCGCGTCGCCCGCTGATCGAACGGTGCACGATAAAACTCTTGTTCAGGCGCATCAGGTCGCTGACGAAGGGCTTCTGCAGCAGGTTGTCGCCGATGGCAATGCGCGGCGTCGGCAGGCCTGCGTGGTACACCGCGTAGTTGACGAACGCCGGGTCCATGACGATATCGCGGTGGTTGGCCAGAAACAGATAGGCGTTGCCGGCTTGCAGGTGTTCGATGCCGGAATAGCTCACGCCATCGGTGGCCTGCTCAATGGTACGGTCGACATAGCTCTCGATGCGCGTCTGCAATTGCGCCACCGAGCTCACGTCGCGAAACTCAAGACGCAGGCGATAGGCTATAAGTGGTTTAAGCAGCCAGCCTAGCGAAGACGCCAGGCGCGGGAAGCGGAACTGAGTGAGGATGCCGAGAAACGCATCGTCGGCCAGCAGGCGCGCCAACACGGCAGGGACTTCGGCGTCGGCGTAAGGTCGGATGGCATCGAATTCGCCCATCATGCTCTCTTGTTGTGGGTGGCTGTGGAGATGCTCACTGCGCTGGTCGTCGCACGACAATGCTTGTTGCGCGACTGCAGGGCCAGCTATAGACCGGCGATTATACGCCCAAGTCACAAGGAGACAGCGATGCTGGAAAGCCAGGACTTCCAATGCCCTTATTGTGGCGAGCAGGTTGAAGCGCTGCTCGACCTTTCGGCCGGCGATCAGCAGTACATCGAAGACTGTCCGGTGTGCTGCCGGCCCATCGTGTTTTCGCTGCAGACCGATGGTGAGGACTGGAGCCTGGACGCGCGCGGAGAGAATGACTGATGCAGCGAATCTACGAGCCGCAAGACCTGATGGAGGGCGAACTGCTGCTGGGTATGCTGGCCAGTGAAGGAATCGAGGCCTACCTCACGGGGCAGCACTTGGCCGGCGCCGTGGGCGAATTGCCGGCCTGTGGTCTGCTTGGTGTGATGGTGGAGGATGACCACGCGCACCGCGCGCATCAGCTGATCGCCGCGTACAATGCTGCCCTGCCGCTGCCCGGCGATGAGCCGGATGTCCTACAAGGTACGTTGCTCTGCTGATTGCGGTCTGCAGCGCTTCTGCCCTGCGGCCTTTCCTTCAAGTGTTATCGAGTTTCCCCATGTGTGGACGTTATGCGCTGTTCCGTTGGACGCCTGCATTTGCGGCGATTCCCGGTTTTCCTTCTGATCAGTTACCGCACTGGAGTATTTCGCCGCATAGTCAGGTGTTGCTGCTGCGCAATGTCGAGGGCGAGCGCCAGTTGACGCGTGCACGCTGGGGGCTGACCCCACCCTGGCTGACGGATCTGACCAAGACCCCAGCCCAGGCGCGAGCGGAAACCCTGGCGGAACAGCCGATGTTTCGTGAGGCGTTTCGTCTGCGCCGCGGCCTACTCCCAGCCAACGGTTTTTATGAGTGGCGTGGCACCGCGCGTAAGCGCCCGTACTGGCTTACGGGTGATGCCACGCCGCTGTATTTCGCCGCTTTATGGGAGGCCTATCCGGTGGAGGGGTGTGTCTATTTGAGCGCCGCAGTGGTGACTCAGGCGGCTGCTAACCAGCGCCGCCCGCTGATTCTCGATGACGCGGGTCAGGCGGCCTGGTTAGCTGCCGACACACCGGCTGTTGAGTTGCAGGCTTTATTGGTGAGCCCGCAACCGGCGCTGCGTGAGCGGGTGCTGGCCAATCTGATCAATGATCCCAAGCTGGATGCGCCGGAGTGTCTGACGCCAGCCTAG
>TARA_R110002072_G_scaffold238939_1_pt1 | contig 67009 bp, 58 predicted proteins | sample TARA_R110002072 | Tara Oceans TARA_R110002072 (sample SAMEA4397118) | marine metagenome | biome: Polar Biome; feature: [SRF] surface water layer (ENVO:00010504); material: water (ENVO:00002006), including particulate matter (ENVO:01000060) such as... | depth 5 m | reverse complement strand
GTAATATTCTTTCTTTTCAACATTGGACTTTAAACAACTTCTATAAAAATCCATACAGGAATTAATGTAAAAACCAGAGAGATAATATACAACAAATCCACTTCATCAAAGGTGTCAGACATATCAATACTTCCAGAAGCTATAGAACAAGTTGGAGATAAAATCAGTAAGATTTTAGCTGATGGGGGATATGATTCTAAACGTAGTTATTCCAGTTTTTCTCCTCAAATTAAAGTACTTATACCACCTAGGAAACGTGCTGTTATCGATAACATAACTCACCAAAGAAATACAGCAGTGAACTTCATAGATGAACATAGTAGATCAAGGTGGAAAAGAGAAGTAGGTTACCATCAGAGGTCAATAGTCGAGAACACATTCAGCCGATGGAAGACTATATTTGGAGAAAATATACAGTCAAAAAATGAAAATGCACAACAAGTAGAAGTAACAATAAAATCTGAAATACTCAATAAAATGACCAGTCTTGGCATGCCAAAATGGAACAGAATTTATTTCTTGAGATAATTGTCGCATCAATTTTAACTATCTTTGTGCTGTGAATTATCCATGCAACAAGACCCTTTGGAGGAAGAGATACTTCAGGAATTGGAATGGGCGGAATTCAATATTCCATGCACGAGATGACGCGTGAAAAATTGATGGTGATAAAGAGTAATTTGATTTGAGTGGAATTTTGAATACATCACCAAGCAAGAGGCTCACATGATAACTTATGATTCCTGTATAAATCAATTATTTTGCTTGATAAAGCGAGCGGTTCCATAGTCCTCAAGAACTAAAGTGTATAAACCATCTGCTATGTTGTTAAAATCAATTCTATAATTTTCAATTTTCCCTTTGGAGATTAATTTTCCAGAATAATCGTAAAGAACATAGTTGACGTCTGTAATAGAAAAATGAATGTCAGAGTTAGTAGGATTCGGAAAAACCTCAAAACTGATGTCGTCTGAAAATTCTAGCCCCAGAGTACAAGATCCTGCTGTTACGGTTACTCCAGGAGCAATTGTACCGGGAAGTCCAATAGTTCCTGAAGGAGTATTAAAAGTAAATGTTTCATCAAAAACCCCTAAATTCGTACTGGAACCTCCAATGTAGTAATCTCCCATTCCTTTAAGTGTATCATCTGGACAATTTGAAAAATTATTTGTAACACAGAAAATACCGTCATTATTGAACACTGCATCCATTGTTTGGGTATTACAATTAGAAAAATCATTGCCTAAGTCCATGTTTGATTGATTGTTTACCTCTCCTTGATTATTCATATTGTTCAATATGGAGATAGTACCAAAATTGGTCAATGTTCCTGTTTGATCATTTAAAAAATCGAACACAGAAACAGTTCCGTTATTACTGATGACGCCTTGATTAAATAAGCTATCTACAATGTTTGCAACACCTCCATTTGTAAAAACCGCATTGGGTGAAAAGAGCAACCGACTTACAGTAAAGTCGCCTTGATTAGTCAAATTGGCAGTGCCATCAGCCCAAAAGTCTCTACCGGTAGCATCCTCTGCTAAAGATCCGTTAGCATTAATTAAAATTTGTCCAGCTGTATAATAAATGTCCGTATTCATGATTAAATCATGATTTATGATTAAATTATCTCCGCTTGCTGGCAAACAAAAACAATCCCAAACGATTGGGTTGTAAAAATCTCCATTGGCAATCGTAGTTTTAGTTTGTGAGAAACTGATTAAAGGTAGAAGGGTCACTAAAAGTAGAATTGTTTTCATAATGTATATTACTTATATTTAAAGGCTAATATACTAATAATTTAAAGAAAAAGGTGTCTTATTTTGAATCAATGAAAGTAGGTGTATTTAAGATACCATGTGAATCTTTCGTGTGGGCTTCCAGATTTCTCTGAAAGCCTTTATGTACAGGAGATGATTGTATTATCGAACCAGATTGAGATTGGTTAAACTTTCAGTTTGAATAAGTAATTTGGGGCGCTATGTACATACCCTAAACCTTTTCCATGAGCGATTAATTCCTCCATTGTATGAGTCTTTCTACTTTTGGTCTTGAAATACTTCTCAAGATTTTTATCTGAAACTCGATACTTTCCGTTCTTTGCGTTAACAACTCCAATCAATTCCAAATCCTTATCTATATAAACGACACAGCGTCGCCATGACTATTGTTAACCAACAATATCCCACCTTTTCTCAGATACTGTTTACATGGCTGTGAAATTATACCAGCATATTGTGAAATCATTAAATCGAAAGTATTCTTCTCAAGGTTTAATTTCTTTGTGTAATTGATTGGTAGAAAGTCATATTTAGTAGTTTCATCATAAACCTTCTTCTTCTTAATCATTTTCATCACAACTTCTGACTTCGAAAAGAATTTCTTGGCTTGTCTGTCAGTATCAATATAGAACACATATGGAATATGAAACGAAGCTGTGATATGAATAAAACTTCCTGGATAAATAGCTCTCCTAACGTCAAATCTCTCAACGAATAGTTGCCAAAGATGCTCTCTTTCAAAACTGTTATCCAGAAAATACTTCTTATATAGTTCTTGCGGGGTCATAATCTGAAATTAAACAAATTTGTCGAACCGCTAAATGACTTATTTCATCTATCATACGGAAGATTTCGTACCGTTGCTTTTTTGGTTAAAACCTACAAAAAAGCCCTACAACTCTATGTTGCAGGGCTAAATGTACTCGAGGCGGGACTTGAACCCGCACGCCCCGAAGAGCACAGGATTTTAAGCACCATCGAAGACCTGCATTGCAGTGCATTCGAGTGCAAAACACGACAAAATCATGCAAAATGGAACATTATCGCGCACCATTATTGCACACTATTCTATGTTTAAAACATCTTTTTTTTTGTCAAAAAAGATCATTAACTTTATCTACAGTCTTTTTTAGATTCTATGGATATAGAAATTGATTATGGTGACATTTTTTTAAATACTGCTGCACGACAATTTATTCAATTGGGGGTAAATAATGTGACTTATGAATCAATTGTACAAGAATGCAAAGGAGACTCACAAGCTCCACCTGTAGAGTATAAAAATTTACAAGATATTGTATCTGCAATGGCACCCATCTTTTTTGATGCTAGAAAGAAGCTGTGTAATAGTGTGAATTTGCCTGACAATTTAGCTGAAGAGTTTGTTCAAATAATGAAGCACTGCTCAGATTTTTTTTTATTTTTTTCTCCCCAAACTGTGGTCCTATTAAGGGAACGGTATACATACGCTTTTGAAATTTACGAGAAACATTTGAAAGATGTTGTATTACAGAAAATTGAGAAGAATTTTATAACAGGTATCAAACAAGGTGAGTATCAAGTTGATTTTAATCCGATCATTTCTGCAAAATTATGTTTGGATCAAGTTCAAGTTGCGTTTGATCAATTAATTTTTCCAAATGACATCTATAACCCATGGGACGTGATCAGAGTAATTACCCGCAATCAATTATTTGCAATGTGCACAGATCCTAAGTTATCAATGTCTATTCTAAACACTTATTGATTTAATCCAACAACAAAGCTTCGATTACTAAAGCCAGGTAACATGTCATCAAAGGTGTGTTCAATCTCATCACCATCTTCTATTAAGGCCATTGAGTATATCAACGGAACGAAATGATCAGGAGTTGGAGCCGCTAATAATCCATTTTTATTCTTTTGATAATCCAATATCGCTTTTACATCGCGGTCATCAATTCTGTTTTTGATCCACTCATCAAATTCTTGTTCCCAACCATATAGGCTTAGATCGCCACTTTGCATTTTCGACATAGCTAGTTTTAGGTTATGAATCAATGCCCCACTTCCAATGATCAATACTCCTTTCTTCCTGTATTCTTTAAGTTGTGTGGCTAAATCATGATGGTATTGAGGTGGTCTATGATAATCAATGCTTAACTGAAAAACAGGAATGTTTGCTTCAGGAAAAAGGTGTATCAGCATTGGCCAATTACCGTGATCAAATCCCCAATCAGTGGTAGAATTAATTTCTGATATGGAATTGGCTAATTCGTTTGCCAATTCTGGATTTCCAGGAGCTGGATATTTTTGGGTATAATAATTGTCTGGGAAGCCATAATAATCATAGATTGTATTCGGCCACGGTGATGCGTTAACAAAACTACCATTTGTACACCAATGGGCTGAAATAACCAGAATCGTTTTTACTTCATAATTTTTTCTAATTTTCTGCCCTAGATCACCCAAATAACTCAAAAATGGATTTCCATACGCTGGCAAAGGAATGTCCATCGGATTCCCGTGCGAAGTGAAAAGTACAGGGAGCTTTTGTCCAGTTTCGGATTGCTCATCTAATACTTTTGCTAAACCTGATACTCCGATCGCTCCTATTGCCATAGTTCCTAAACTTATTGATTTGATAAATGTTGATCTTTTCACTTGGTTCTTATTTTGTCCAAAAGAACATTTAGTTGTTTAAGTTCGTCTTGACTTAAACTATCTAAATATTGATCTTCCCAATGTTCACAATCAGACATACTATTTAATAATTCAGTTCCGCGTTTTGTTATCATTACGTCTTTTTGACGACGATCTAATTTGTTTTCCTTTCTGTCTACTAGGCCTTTCCCATACAATCGATCTACTATTCGACTTACATCAGAATTTTTGTCAAGCATTCCTTCTTTGATAAACCCTATCGATAAGGCCTCATTCTTGTGACGATACAATATTCTCAAAACATTGTATTGTGGAGCTGCCAAGCCGTATTCTTTTAGAAGATTAAAAAATTCTTCTCCGATTACATTGTTGGTGTAATATAAATTGACAAGTGCCTTATGGCACTCATTACGAAAGTTCATTTTAACTTCTGATTCTATATTCATACGTTCGCCTAATTATTTTTACGATGTTGGGTTATTGCAAAATCAAGTGAGTCAAGATACTCCCATGCGCTTACAATAATTATGTTCGACATCTTTTTTTTCTGAAATAATTTATATTTATCCCTTGAACATTCTGATGTCATAGTGATTTTACAAGAGTTCATAATTTGATTTTCAATTGCAAAAGTGAATTTAATTTTTTGATTTTGAATTTTAGTTACAAATGAAATTTTTCCTTGCAAAATAAAATCCTCGACAGTCCACATTTGAATTTCACTTTCCTTTCCTGCCCACATCTCCACCCATAATAATGAACCTGTGCACAACGAATCATTTCCTAAGTGCTCAATGCTTTTAACATTAGGCATCCAATTGGCTAATTGCGAACTACTTGTCAGAAGTTTCCAAATAAGGAACTTGTCCGCAATTACTAATCTAGTCTCCGTATATAATTTTTGTAGCACTTTGATTCATTAATTATAGGGAAGAATGACCACAGCGACATCAAATTATTCCTTGCAATATTAGATGTCAAATTTGTAATCATTCACCTCTGGTTTACTGTATGTTTAATCTGTTCTTATGAGACTTTATAACCTCAATAGCATTCGTTACATGACCACTAAACTTGAATTGAGATTCGAAAACATCGAGAATCTCTCCATCAGTGTCTATAATATAAGTGACTCTTCCGGGTAGAATTCCTAAAGACTTAGGAACTCCAAACAACTTTCGCGCTCCTCCTTCAACATCACTAAGTAAGTCGAAAGGTAAATTATTGCGTGTTGAAAAATCAACATGAGAATCTTGATTCCCAGAACTTATACCAATTACTTCGGCACCTTGGTCTTGGAATATTTCATAGCTATCTCTGAACGCACATGCTTGTTTCTGGCATCCAGGGGTGTTGTCTTTTGGGTAAAAAAACAGAACTACAATTTTCTCTCCAATGTAGTCATATAGATTAACCTCAACGCCTTCTTGATTCGTTAACTTAAAGTCGGGTGCAATATCGCCTATTTTAACTTTCATCCAAATCACTATTTAACTCAGTAAGTAAATCTTCTACACTTGCTCTATTATGATAATTTCTATCGAATTGTCGCCAAGACACTCTAGAGTATCTGTCAACAATAAATGTTGCTGGTATGGGTAGCGTCTCTGATTCGTCCGATTGTGTCTTTTTCAAATTGGCTCTTAGCAGAATGTTATAAATCATTTTCAGTCCTTTACTTGGTACAAATGCAACATCAAATGCTTTCATTAGTTTATAATCTTCATCATGGATGATTGGGACGTTTATATTAGTTTTCAATATTGTCTTATTTATATTTTCTTGATTCTCTGGAGTTATAATTAAAACGCTGACTCCTAGTTTTTTAATTTCATTTAAACCATCTTGCAATTTTTTCAAATGAGGGATACAGACAGGACACCATTGCCCACGATAGAAAATGATGACCGCTTTGTTTTCTTTGATAAGTTCAGATAGCTGGACTCTCTTATCATCTTGATCGAAAGCAACAAAGTCCTCCACTAAGTCTCCCACATATAATCCATGACATTCGGTTACATTTTTTTTATTCATTATTAAATAATTGTACTTAGCCTAACACTAAGTTAATAATAAATATGTATGTACAATAGATGTACGTACATATATAATTGTATTTCTAAATTACCGTGAACGTCTACGTTGAATTAGTTGAATTGAATTCTAATTTTATCTAGTAGGCTATTTAATACATTAATTTCCTTTTGATTGAGACCAGATAGAATGTCGTCTTCCGTATTCTCGAAAATCTTAAGTTTTTCAAGTAATTGAATTCCTTTTGTGGTTATAAGAACATCTTTCAATCTTCGATCAGTTTTACTTTCCGTTCTCTCGACTAATCCTTTTTTTAATAAGCGATCCACAATCCTGCTAACATCAGAATTTTTATCTATCATCCGCTCCCTAATTATTTTAAGGGAAGTAGTATTTGGAGACTGACCTTTAAGGATTCTAAGCACGTTGAACTGTGCAGCGGCAAGACCATGTTCTTTAAGTATAAAATGGAACTGTTCGCCAACCAACATGTTGGTGTAGTAGAGATTAACCAGAGCCTTGTGATAATCGTTGCGAAACTTGCTTTTTAACTCTTCTTCTATTCTCATACATGTTAAATTTAATCTACAAGCCTAATTCGCTCCTTAAATGATTATCAATATTAGAATGTTTTTTCCAATATTCCACTCTGATTGAATTAATTAATTTTGCTTCAGTAGTAAGTCGTTTTTTATTTTCCCCCCATCCACTTTCATAGGATTCACTCCAAGAAATAATTTTATGCGGAAATGAAGTTTCGTATATAATAGATAATGATCGATCTAATGAAGGGTACTGTATAGAATAGACAGAAGTTGAATCATTCATTTTCTTTGATGACGTTTCGCATTCATAGGCTTGAAATTCACCATGCATTAGTCGTAAGTAAAAAAACGAAGGAATGATTTTCAAGCTTCCTTCTGGTAGATTTTGGGGTTGAAGGCGAATCATAGTCCAAATATCATCTTCTAAAATAGTCTTTTCAACTACCAAATTTTCAAAAGATTGATCTTCAAAATAACTAAGTAATTTCACTTCAAACTTCTTTTTATTAGTCAATTCCATATAAGTATGTCCACACCACTCTTGAGAAGAGGAAGATATTTTTAATGAATGTTCACCATTTTTGTACGGGTAAAAAGTTGAAGTCATCATCGAATATGGATAAATTCCTGTATTGAATTTTTTTGTAAAATTAAGCTTGAGAATTGAAACATCTGTTTTGGTAGGGGATTCTGATTTTGTCCCCTTTTCCAGTGAGAACGGCTCAGTCACAAAAACTAATACGGCTCTTCCTGAATGCAATTCGCCATATCTGGCTTGGGTTAACTCATAACTGGATATTTCGGCCCCACCGTTAAGCCAATACCCTTTGCGATCACTGGCTACTGGCGTTTTTTCTTGTAATGCGTCTTGCTCAACCTGAGAACAAGACGCATTACAAATTATTAATAAAATAGACCCGAATACCAATTTCATGATAGCTTTCCTACTTATTGAAGCTGGCTAGCATTTCCGGGTTACGGAGCCAATTTGCCAACCAAACGACCAATAACATGATTGCTTGAGGTATGAACATTTCTCCATTTGCCATGTGCGTCACAATTGCTCCACCCAAATGGGCGCTTAATAGCAGGACACCTAATGATGATGTTTTAGGAATAATAAACAAAATTGCGACAATAAGTTCACCTACCCCAATAAGCATCAATTTACCGTCCAGGCCCCATTTTTCGAAATTAACGGTTAATTCTTCAGCTCCTATAAGTTTCATAGATGCACTCATTATAAATAAGGCTCCCATTAATCCGACTAATATCCAAGCCCCTATTTTTCTTCCTTTACTTAATTCTTTTGTTTCCATTTTATTTTATTAGTAGTTATTAGATGGTAAATATACAATAACTATACTGTTTAGACATATAATGTTTAAACATCTATTAATCTCGATCACTTGAAATAAACAAAAAAAGGCACCTATAAGATGCCTCTTTAACTCTACCAAGTATAACTTAACTTAAACTATTAAAATGATGATCTCATTTTAGATCCTGTGATTTTGAATAACCACAACTTGAAACGGTAGAATAGCAAATACATGACCGGAATTAATATGAGCGTTAAGAATGTTGCAAATGTTAATCCGAAAATAATTGTCCATGACATAGGGCCAAAGAACATAGTATTGTCTCCTCCTATATAAAAGTTGGCATCATACTCAGTAAGAAGAGTTGTGAAATCTATATTGATACCAACCGCGAGAGGAACAAGGCCTAATACAGTTGTGATAGCCGTAAGAAGCACCGGACGTAACCTTGTTTTACCCGCTTCAATGATAATTGAAATAATTTCATCGAGCGGTAATTGTTCAAATTGTGTCAATCCCAATTCTATTCTATGTCTTTTTCGTATTAAATTGGTATAATCAATTAATACAATGGCATTATTCACAACGACTCCTGCTAGGGAAATAATACCAATCATTGTCATCATTATGACGAAATCCATTTGAAATATAACCTCTCCAAATAATACTCCAATAAGACTAAACATTACTGTAAACATTATTATTAAAGGAGTACTAAAAGCGTTGAATTGGGCGACAATAATTAGAAGAATAATAAAAACTGCGATTAGTAGAGCTTTGGATAAAAATGCCATTTCCTCAGCTTGCTCTTCTCTTTCTCCAGTAAATGCAAACTCTACACCTGCTGCAACTTCATTTTGTTTTTCATACTCTTTTGTCAGCTCCATAACTCGATTCAGAACTTCATTTGGATTTGCACCTGCTGATACTTTTGAATATATTGTTACAAGTGGAATGAGGTCTTTATGAACCACTGAACTGTATGTATTGGTAGGCTTTGGATCTTTGACTAGCGATCTGATTGGAATCCTCAGCATTTTCCCTTTGTTGTTTCTAAAGATCAATTTTTGATCTAGTAGGGCATCAATATCATTCCTTTGATCACTATTGAAACGCACTGCAATGTCATAAATTTCATCACCATCTTTAAAAGTAGATATGTCTGATCCAAAAAGAGCTGTTCTAATTGCACTTGCAATCTGTTGAGTTGAAGTATTAAAAAGACGTGCTTTCTCTCTATCAATAAAAATTGGTAATTCAGGTTTTCCCTTTTCAACATCAAGCTTCAATTTATCCACTCCTGGTATGTTTTTTCTATCCAAAAACAACCTTAGCTTATCTGCTTCATTTAAGAGTTTATCATAATCAAGCTCTCCACTAACTTGAATATTAATGGGTGGAGCGGTAGGTGGGCCAAAACTGTTTGGTTCTACTGATACAGTAACATCTGCAGGAAATTTATTTTTTAATCCTATCGCAATTTCAGCCATTATTTCAGAAGTAATGTAATTTCCCCTAAATTTAAATTCTGGGAAATTTACTGTGATTCTTGCTTTATGCGGAGTACCAGCACCTGAACCCATTCTAACTCCATTGTCACTTGTGCCAGCTCCAACTTGTCCAATTATTGATTGAATGATATGTTCTTCATGCTTTTTATTCACAGTATCAGCAAGATGCTTTTTTAAAATGTCTTCAGTCAAAATTCTTTCAACCTCCAAGGTTGTTTCATTTGTGACATTAATATCCGTACCTATAGGGTGCGAAATAAAAACATTGACATACTTGGGTTGATTCTCTGGAAAAAATAAAACTTTAGGTGCAAACGCTCCGACGATGACAAATGACAGAACTAAAAGACCTATAGTGCCAAGGAAAAATCCAACAGGTCGTCTCTCGTAAAGAGAGAATTTCAGTAGTTTTTCGTAGCCATTTTCTAGAACAGGTAGAAATTTCGTCTGAAACCAAACTGTAGCAGGATCGAAAATAAAAACACTTAACACAACAAATATTCCAGCAATTATAAATAGGTTACTCCACACGGTACTGACAGGAAACAACAAAGCTCCAAGAATTATTAGAACTATTGAAATAACGATGGAGCGTTTTTTATTGGCATGTTTTTGTTCAACCTTCATCCACATTGCTGTAAACACGGGATTAATTACCAATGCAACAAATAGTGAAGAACCAAGAACAATCATTAACGTTATCGGAAGATATTTCATAAATTCTCCCATCATTCCAGGCCAAAAAGCCAAGGGGATGAAGGCTCCTAAAGTTGTAGCAGTAGATGCTATAATTGGCCAGGCAACTTCCCCTACTCCTTTTTTAACAGCAGTAAATGAATCATGCCCTTCCTCCATTAGTCTTTGTACGTTTTCCACTACAACAATGCCATTATCCACGAGCATTCCAAGAGCAAGAACTAGGGAGAAAAGTACCATTGTGTTCAATGAAACTCCCATACTTGATAGAATCAGAAATGACATAAACATGGACATTGGTATTGCTATCCCTACAAAAATAGCGTTGCGCAATCCTAAGAAAAAAAGAAGCACGCCAACCACAAGTAATACACCAAAGATGATTGAGTTTTCCAAATTCGAAACCATTTCTCTCGTTTGACCAGATTGATCATTAGTAATCGACACATTCAGCCCTTCTGGTATAAGTCGCTCACTTTTAGCCTCGTCAATAATTTCATGTATTTTATCAGATGCAATAAGCAAATTATGTCCGCCACGTTTTTTTACATCAAGCATTACAACGGTATTTCCGCCTTCTCGAGCAAAAGATGTAGTGTCAGAATTTGAAAAGCTAATATCTGCAACATCCTTAAGGTAAACAGCTTTTGAATTTTCCCGTTTTACAATAACATTACCAATTTCAAGAGAATTTTTTAATTTTCCTTCAATTTGAATAGTACGCTTGGTCGTTCCGTCTAAATATTCTCCTCCCGACATGGTAACATTCTCCTCTTGTATGGCACTTCGAATATCACCAAATGAAACATCAACCGCTTCAGCTTTATTCGGATCAACCTCAATTACCATTTCTTTCTCTTGAATTCCTCGAATATCCACCTTTGATATTTCTTCAAGATTTTCAATTTTATCCTCTAATATTTCTCCATATTCCTTTAATCGATCAATAGAATAGTCACCAGACAAGTTGATATTCATAATTGGCATTTCAGAAACATCCATTTCAAATATATTTGGCTCTACAGGAAGATCCTTTGGAAAATCCTTGGTTGCTCTTGCTTTATCGACGGCATCTTTAACCTCTTGAAGAGCTTGTTTGGCAGAAACCTTGAAATCGAACTTAACATTTAACGAAGCGTATCCGTTTGTTGATGTGGATTTAATTACATCAACATTTTTAATCGAGTTTAGTTCCTTCTCTAATGGGTCAACAATTTTATCGGAAATTAATTCTGGGGAATTTCCCGGATAAGCAACTCCAACATATATTTCGGGAACTTGCAATTCAGGAAAATTTTCCTTTGGCATATTAATATAAGACATTATCCCCCCAAGTAGAATGATAATAACGATAAGGTATACAGTTTTTCTGTTGTTTACAGCCCAACTCGATATACCAAATTCTTTTTGTGATTCTATACTGTTTTTCATAAAAACGATCTATAATACGTCAACTTTATCTGCCTCGGTAATTCCTTTGGCTCCTCTAATAATTACTTGTTCCCCTTCTTGAATATTTCCAGTAATCATGGCCTCTCCCTTGTATCTCTTTATAACTTCTATATAAACTTTTTTTACACCAAAATGCCCACCCATTTTTTTTGCTAAGACATACACAAATGTGTTGTTATCGGTGTCTTGTAAAATAGCTTCTGAATTTATAACGAGGGCTTTATCAGCTTTAAAGTCTGTCATGTGCACTTTAACCAACTGATTTGGAATTAATAGCGTATTATTCTTGAGATCAATGCGAATTTTAAATGTTCGATTTACTGGGTCAATGTATTTACCAGTATATGTGACTTTAGCAATCAAAACGGTATCATTCAATGAAGGAACAACTAATTCAATTTCAGTTCCAACTTTTATTGAGGAAAGTAAATTCTCTGAAATTGATGCTTCGATGTTAATATTTTTGTTGTCAACGACTCTTAGTAAAGGTATTTGAGGTGCCGCCATTTCCCCTTCACTTACTACAATGTTTTCTATATAACCTGAAAATGGTGCCTTAACTACTGTTTTACCTCTTTGAGAGCGCATCGTTTTTATCTTCTTTTCCAATGCTATTTTATTATTTTTAGCCGTTTCGAAATCGAATTCAACACCAACACCTTCATCCATCAACTTTTGTTGCTTATTGAACATATAAGTTGCCAATTCAAGCGAGTTCTCAACTTCCTCTATTGTTGATTGTAAAACTTGAGAGTCGATTGTGATCAAAGATTGTCCTTTTGAGACTTTTTGACCTTCTTTAACATGAATTGTCTTGATCACACCACTTGCTTCTGCATTGATTAATGCATCCTTATCAGAGTCAACAGACCCTTGAATTGTTATTTCATGTTTAAAATCCTTTTCAGTGACATTTTCCACAGTCACCAACGGGATAAGTACGGCTTCTTTGGGTTGTTCATCTTTGATCTCATCATTACTGCAAGCATTCAAGAAAAGTAAAGTAGCAGATAATGCCACAGGAAGAAATAATTTAAACTTCATTATTTGGATTATTTATTTTGTAAGATGTTGTTATGTAATTTGTCGAGGTTCAATTGTGCTTGGAGTAATTCCATAAGCGCCCCTAGGTATTGAGAATGAGCCATCATTAACTGATTTTGTTTCTGAGTAACAGTTATGCTATTTCCTTTACCAATGTTCTCCTTTGTAATGGCATTATTGTAAATACGTTGAGCCAATTCAACATTTTGCTTTTGAAGCTCAAGTTTATCTTGTGCTCCTTTAATATTATTTTTTATCTGTATTTCTTGGGAAACAAGTACTCTTTCGAGTTGTTCTAGTGTGTTCTGATCTTTCAATAGAGAAATTTTTGCCTGTTGTGTTCTTGCGTGACGTTGAAGCCCTGAGAAAACTGGCACTTGTAGTTGCAGACCCCAAACCGTTTGAGGATACCATTTTTCATCTTCAAAAAAGTTAAACTCACTGAGGTAGGCGTTGTATGAATGAGAGAAAAATGCATACAAAGATGGGAGATTGGCAAATTTGTTATTTTTCACATTGTAAGATGATAATTTTACTTTTTTCGCCATTAATTCTAATTGCAAGTTTGAATTAATATCACCAGTCCTTAATGCGCTTTCCATCATAAGAACATCAGTAGTTTCTGTTATTTCAATTTCCTCATCCATTGGGTATCCCATGGAGAGTTTTAGAAGTGTTAAAGCATTTTGATACTGAATTTCTGTGGCAATTTGAGCATTCTTTGTTATTAGCAAGGAATATGATAATTGATCCATATCTTCTTGCATCATCAATCCGAGTTCTAAGAAATGTTGTTGCTTATCTACGATATTTTGAGTTAAAACAACCATGGAATCAGCAAATTCCAGACTTTCTTTTGCAATACTTGCCAATTGATATGCTTGTATTACATTAAAAACTACATCTTCCTTAGTAGACATTGCCGCAGATTCTTGGAAATCCTTGAAATATTTGGAAACCTGAAGTCCAACAATATAAGAACCGTTAAAAAGCAACTGATTGGCTTGTAATGTACCAGTTGTAGAAAATTCTGTACCCATTCTGAATTCCATAACCTCACCAGGTTGTGCTGTTGGATTAAACAGAGTAGCATCTACAACGGAAACGGGGATATTAATGAAATGGTTAAATTGACCCGATAGGTCTATTTGGGGTAATCCCATACCACGCGTTTCAACTATCTGTTGTTGTGCATTTTCGATGTTAAAATATGCGTTCTGAATGTCCAAGTGATGCTCCAAGGCATAGTTTTTTGATTCCGATAAAGTAAAATAAGTTGAATCTTGAGCTCTGCTATTAATTGAGAACAATATGGCTATAGCCAGCAATGTGTAATTAATTTTCATGATTAAAATTTGAATCGTGCTTTAAATATTCTCTCCCTTTTTCATTTACCATTCCCTTAATGTGAAAGATGATTAGCTCATTAAATAAATCTTGAAACTTAAATTCAGGCCACGGAAATATCGTACCGTTCATTATTGAATCTGTAGCTGAAATATAGAGTTTGGCAACAATATTAACATTCAAATCAGAGCGATAAATTTTTTCTTTTATACCCCTTTGAATGTTTTCCTTTATCATCGAATATACAAAATCCCATTTGTGTGCTTCCATTATGGACATGGCTTCGGGATGGTACTTTTTTAAATCATAGAAAACGGTAGGATTAACGTCCTTCAAGTGACCGATGACTAATTCACTTAAACTATTTAAACCGTCAATTGCATTGTTCGAGTTTTGCTGACAATTAATACAAATTGCCTTGTTCAATTCAACTTTCATTTCAATTATAGACATTACAAGTTCTTTTTTATCATTAAAATACTTGTAAATCGTTTTTTTCGAAATTCCGAGCTCACGCGCCAAGTCATCCATGGTGACCGACTTGATTCCATACTTCATATATACAGCAGATACTCTCTCTAGTAATGCTAAGTTAGCTTCATCCATGGCGCAAAAATAACATAATCTCACTAATTAGAAACTATTTACACCTAAATAGTTTCTACACGATCAACTTTAGAGACATTTACCACCGATTACAGCACCTCAAAGTCATCCAAGTTCGCAGCGATATAAGCCATTGAAAGATAGTGCCCAGTCAAAACAGCCTCGCTAGAACTTCCAGTAAACAACTTAGCATTTGGTCCAGCAGCGATTGTGAGCTTAGTAATAAAGGTCTTGCGTAACACCCCAAATTTCATCGGTCGATTATCTGTGAAGCTGTTGAAGTGTGAAAAAGCACGAGAAAGTAATCCCTTTGCTTGCTCTAGGCTTTGATCTGGACGATCAATGATTCGGTCATCTGATTCCTTGTGTTGATCATATCCCAGCTCCTTCAAAAGGGAAAGAAGAGACTTGGTAACAGGGATATATTTCATGTGTTCTTTAGAGGTTCGCCCCCTCATTAGTCTATTCACTTTGAGGTTCGGGATGCGGCATACATGCTTGCCATCATCTACTGGTACAATATCACTCCATTTGAGCGTCAGCAGCTCTTCTCTTCTCAAACCTGTCTGAAGTCCTAATTTATATGCAGGTTTCAACCAATCACGATAGTAGTACTTTCCAGATGGTTCATGCCGACTATTCTCAACGGTTATGGCGTCAAGTATTTTCTCGAACTCTGTTTTATTGATTATTGACACATGTGTTTTCACAGTATTCAATTGTAAATGATTAAAAGTATTTGGGACGTCATCACGGTCTTTAACTCTCCTGATCCAGTTGAACAGTGTTTTCATGATGCCCATGTGCTTATTATAGGACCTTTCTCCAAGTTTTAAATCATTGAGCAGGTACTCATGATAGATGCTCACTTCTTCATCCTTAATATCCCTTGGGCTCATTCCATCAAAATGATAGCCAGCATTCTTCAATGAGGTTCTGAATCGTTTGAATGCTCTCAATGAATCGCCGATGTGTTGTTTGGATCTTTCTCGAATGAGAATTACAGGAGTATTCACACCAGAAACAGCATCAAGGTAGGCTGTCATAAAGTAATTCAGTGTTGTTTTATTCTCAACTTTGGTTATCTTTTGTTTATGAAACCCTAGGACCAGCAGTTCTTCTCGGAATTTTGTTAATTCAACTAAAGCTTCATTAAAGTCCTTTGTTTGTAATATCCTAGTTCTTCTAGCACCTGGAGTGTTCGGTACGCAAACTATCAAATTGTATCGATGCTGATGTTTGTTCTCACAAGATGAAATAGGATTGCCTGTTGCTCCACATTTAGCAGAAACCTGATACTTACATTTTAGGCACTTGACCTTAATACCACATCGATTATATTTTGCAGGAACCTTTAGCATATCATTCTTCGTTTAGAAACTTTTTACTTGCTTCACTCATATTTGATCCTTGTTGTCTCATATTATCTTTTGCTATTGAATCATTAGCTGGGATAAGGTTATCTCCTAACAGGTCGCCTAAATACTGATCCAGAAGATTACTCACCGTATAGGTCCGTTTGCCTAACAGAAACAACGGAATACTTGATCGTTTACACCAACTTCTTACAGATCGAACATCATCATATCCCAATATCTCACCCAACTCATGAATATCAACGAGCCTATCTAGTAGGCCCGCTGTATTCGAGTTTAAGTAATTCTGGTCAGTATTTGATGTTTCCTTGTGCATTATCCCTTCAATCTGAGATTAATTAGACATTAAATTATTGCATTAGGAGTATCTGGCTTCTCTTCAGAGCCTCGTGCTGCAATCCCAACCCAATAACCTCTAACCTGAGTTCCATTTTCCTTCCTCCTATCCTTCACAAATCCTAGTTGGGTCATCGCCCTTCCAAGTGCCATTCGATGCATTTTTAAAGGGCGTTGGGTCTGGTTTTGAATGTAGTCTTCAATGTCTACAAGGGACATGAATTCAGCATACTTATCAGTTTTCTTAATCACAGTGAAGTATTTGGTGATCAAATCAGATTCATTGGATCTCACTTCATGGCTTCGATTTACCTCTTCTCTTATTTCCCGTTCCTCCCTTGTTAATTGGTAGTAGAAACCTTGATGGTACAGAGCAAATGCTTGTGCCCAAACCTGATCCATATTGACTTTCTTCGAATACTCCCAATCAATATCATCAATCGTAAAACACAACCATCGGGTGTTGGACACATCTGTCAAGAACTCCTCCTTGTTGGTAGAGCCAAAGAAATTACATCGCCTTGGGGCTTCTACCTCGTACCGAGCATAAGGGCGACGTTCCTTAATTACTGCCTTACTTATTATTGCCTTGAGACTATTCACTTCCAGGCTGTTTAGCGAACTTAACTCTTCCAAGTTATAAATCATATTCTCCACCAATCGGAACTCACTGTCTTTGTTGTCACGCAAAGGTGATTCAGTATAGTACTTTGTATCGAATGGGTTTAGAAACCGAATGAAACTCGACTTTCCGATTTCTTGCTTTTCTGAGACGAGTACAAAGACTATTCTATTCACAATGCCATAGAGACTGCAGGCAATACAACGTACGAGTGTTTTCTTAAGCTGTTGTTGAAAAAAGGACTGCCTAGTAGCTACCACATAGTTAGCCAATTCACCAATGTGGTCCGTTTTCCCATCCCATTTAGGAAGCGATAAGAACTTTTCAATAAATGGGTTGTGATCTTCAATAAAATCTGATTGCAAAAGACTGATTAATTGGTTGAGCGGATAAGAAATGTTAGCATGTTTTAGCGATCGGTAAATGCTATCAGGGTCCATTGGTAAGAATTCTTTGTCCTCATTCTTCCTGTATTCGAATTGTTGCGTAATGACGTTCTTCCGAAACGTGAAATTTTTATTGAGGAAAACTTCAACTTGTTTGATGACAGGCTTGTTCTTAATTCCGAACTCATCTTTGTTGGTATCGAATACGAATTGAAAAATGCCTCGTACAATCTCTTCTGAAAGTTTGAATTTCTCTGATTGATACACCACATCCTTACTCGTCCAATCGGTACCTTCACGGTTCAGTTTGTGCACGTAACGATAGATTGCTGTTACATCTTCATTGTCCTTACTCTTTGGTAGTTCAATCTGTTTGCCAGTATACTTGATCGTTCCAAAGTCACTGGTGTGCTTGTAACAATGCTCAACTATGCTCCTGATTTCGAAGGCTTTTTTGGTGGAAACTTCAAAATCTGAGATCATACTAGAGATGGCGTACGCCTCATCTACACCAACTTTATTTGCAAACCCACCAAGTGAGAAAAGGTAGGAGTGATGATTTCCAGAAGCGTAACTCCGACGCTTATCAACAATTGACTTACACCATTCGTATTTTTCTTCATCCGAAGCTTCAACCTTGGAAGAAGGTGTTTCAATTTCTGGATTTGGCAATTCAAATACTTTTGACGTCGGCTGAATTATCATATCCGGATCATCGCTTATGAACCGTGTTCTGGATACATCTTTACAAGATTGATCCACTTGCAATTCATAATTGCTGAGGAAATACTCCTCCAGCCCTTGAAAACTTTCCCTATGACGTTTTCCGTCAATGACGACTCCAACCGCAAGCCCATTTCCTCTACAGGAAACAAACGAAAAATTTAAATGCGGGTCAGTTGAAATTCTCTTTTGTACACTTTGTACATCCTCCAAACCATCAAAATCCAACACGATTATATCGCTGTGTTGAACCAGACCTTCTTTCTTTCGAGACTCGAACAATCCACTCGCAGTGAAATTACTCAGGTGCTTTTTTAAAAGGGCCTGTTTTTGAGGGTTGGATTCTGCGCGAAGTTCCGCGATTTGATTCTTCCATTTACCATCTTTGATGGCTTTTAACACTTGGCCTAACTCAACAGATTGTCCGTTGGTAGTGTTCTTAATGTTGTCATATAATGATACTCTTGCTTCTAATGCTTTCATGTTATTGTTGTTTTGTTTGTTAATTGGTGACAATTCGTTTTATTGTCACCATGTGTCACTCACTCAAACGCACGCCACATAAGACTTACAGCGAAACAGTGACACTTTATAATAATTTTATAATATTCTAGATTTGAATATTTATTAATAAGTAATGTGTGTAAAATGCTAGTGTCTGTGTCACAGGTGTCACCTTATGATACTTCATTAGAATCCTATTCTTCATACCTGTTCTGAATGTCATCTAGGTCAATAATCTCCACAGAAGTCATTTTTTTTAGCTGCGGATCTATTAATTCATTAATAAAACTGGAGGTCTCCTGACACATTTCTGAGGCTTCCAAACCCTTGTCCATCAAACCTAATTCTAGCATCTTATTCCTGTTGACAAGTATCTTTATTCGATGCTTATCAAGTAGTTTTGGGAAGTGCTTATAGAAGCCTGTGAAACACATGCTCCTCGATTGATAACCTACAGCTTCAGCAATGAACCTTCCTTGTTCATCAACTTGTGCATCATTCAATAGGAGTAATCTCGTGTTAAATAAATGATACAGATCTACTGGAAAACTAACTTCTCGATAGGCAATCAGTCGCTCCACATAACCTGACCGATCATAGTCTTCCACTACGACAAGAGAATAAATTCTTTCATCGCTTTCATAAAAATGTAATGCCTCCTCAAAATCTGATGTTGTTAAGACTGTTCCGTGTGAAACATGTAGTTGATACCATGCAGCACTCAAAAAAGACACCCTTCTTTCAATTTCAATTCTACTTTCTTTTTTCGCCATCTTTTTTTTGTTTTTTAGCGATTATCGCAATCGGCAATATGCGTCATGAGTTGTGGACACTTTTGTGCCCAAATCGTAATAAATCTTGAAATCTCTAGTACTGAAGGAGGTGAAAGTTGAGGAGGATTTGCACCTAAACAACCCTGAATACATCTCCTTTAAAAAAACAATCATTCATGCTGCAATACGGGAAGCAGCGATTGTTATTTGAATGACAAAGATATAAGGATTCCAAGTTTGACTGACTGAAAATCAACCTGTTGGATTTTTCTCGGAAAAATCACGGACGCTGTAACCTCCATGAATACAGGGGTTTTTAATATATGAGGGATGTTAATAAATGGATAATCTTTTTTCCACAGAAGTCGAAATTGGATCGATTTGAGGATGTTTATGCAGAATCTGATTAACTCGTGATAAGCACAATTATGTGCTGCTAAGTAGTTTCTGACAAATCCAAATTTGCTAGAAAATGAACGAAGTTCTTTTGTTTAACCTTTAACTGGTCTCGGATTATTGCGGCATGCTCATATTTTTCCTGAGCTATTGCATGCAAAAGGATTTTTTTGTCTGATTGAATCTCCATCAGATATTCATCTACTTGGTTCTGATAAGACGCTCTAGTTTCTTCCATACCCGAAAATAGCAGTTAGAATTCAGTACCGTCAAAAAAGGTTCGAAACAAAAATTACCTATTGAGTATTAAGTGTGTACTTAAAACAAATACACATGACAAATTACACAACAAAACCAAATTCAGTAGTTCGCACTACTAACCATGAAACTTCAGATGAATTGTATGTACCCTTATACACTACAATTAAATTTATCCCAACCTATATAACTAACAGCACATATTATACAGTGTTCGATGGTCCATATTCTGGGTGCTATTATTCATACAGTGATGCATGCGAAGCAGCTTGGCATTCTACTGAATTAGTAGGGACCTACAAGAAGTTAACATCTGCTAAATATGCGCTAAGTGCGTATAAGAAAAAGAATGGTGTGAGTTAAGAGTATAACCACTACACTACAAATTCATGTAGACGTCCGCAATCTTCTCCTCGGTTATTCCAATATAACGACGGGTGACGGTTGTGGACGAGTGGTTGAAGATTTCCGATAAATAGATTAATGAGCGCTCAGACTGATTGTCCATTTCAAATATCCTTTTCCCCATTGTTTTTCTCAAAGTATGCGAACTCGGATTTTTCACCTTCACGTTATACTTCTTAAAAATCACTTTGAGTCGTCTATTGATGTAGCTAACAGAAATTTCCCCTCCCCACTGATTGGAGATAACATATTCACCTTTCCATCGACTATTATCCTTTTGATTTTTCTCGTAACAATGCTGAATCGCCTCCTTCACCCTCGGGTTAATTGTAATCACCCTGCGCTTTTTTGTCTTGGATTCAACGATGATCAGTTCTTCCTTTTCTAATACATCTGTCCACTTGATTGAAAGTAGGTCACTTATCCTGAGTCCAAAATAGCATCCCATTGTAATCAGGAGGTAGTCGCGATCAAGTCCATCACGTTTTAATCGATCCGTTAGACCAATCATTGTATTCCAATCCATCCCAGATGTTGTTGTCTTTCCTTTGCTCATACTTGTCTTTTTATTCGAGTATAGCAGAAGATTGTCACATTTACAGCAGTTTTGAGAAGTAAATAGAACCAGATTTTAGTGCTAGATGCTTAAGGAGCTGGATTCCAGCAATAAGTGCACTATTGACAAAAGTGGAACGAAAATTCAAGATTAACTTTCCAAATAAACTGGTAAATCAAAATACGGATATTTGACTTCCATCAAGCATTCATTACCGTCTGAATCGATCCTTGTCACATTATAGGTAACGTCAGTAAATTTATCTGCTGCGAGATCCTCAAAAGTATAAAGTGTGAAAATTCTGAATTTAGATGCATACATGTACATTGTGGGCGTGTTTAGAATGAACACTCCGTGCACTTCTATATCGAGATCAAGAATACCGACGTCTTCGCATTGAAGAGATAAATGTAATTTAAGCTCATCCTTTCGCGCGCTCAAATACCTAACTTTTTTTCCCAAAGTCTGATTATATCCCTTCTCTCTTACAAAATTTGAATAGTCAGCTCTCCAATTATTTGAATCATATCGCCCAAGAAGATGCTTGCATTCACCAATGTATATGATATTACCTATCAGAAATAAAAAATCTAATTCTCCACAATCCTTTGTTTCGATATTGAAATTCTGATTATTCTCTTTCCTTAAATTTGTAACTGTCCGATCAAAAGGGATATTGTTCTTTTTCAAAACACCCTCTACTTCGTCCTCAAGAACCTTATCATTGTCCTTAAATTCTTTTATAGCGAATGCTTTTAACTCTGGAACGAGAGCCCATTCTTCAGGGATTTTTTTCCAACCGAAAACGTTGGAACAGAGTTGACCCACACTTTCTTCCCACTTCTGATCTCCTAGAAGAATAAGTTCTTCACCGTCAAGAGTCCATTTTAGAATTGGGCGATAAAAATATCGATTAAGATTATGAGGGCGAAAAATCACATCTTGCATGCTCATTTTGTTTTCACGACTCAATAAAAGTCCAGAATAAAAAACTTTAGTCAACTCCTCAGTTGATTCACTGAATACTTCAAGGTTTTTCACAAAATTTAATTCGTTGTGCAACACCATTTTTCCACCTGTATCCTTGGTATGCTCATGAAGACCAAGAATAACTTGCTCGACATCGTTGTATTCAATTCCAAACCCTTCTTTAATTGCTATTGTAAATCGTTCAAAGGTTCCTTCCCTAACAATTGCTCTGTCCATGTGGTTCTTATGGCCTGTCATCAACTCTTCATTTAAAAAACCATAATGATGCTTGAAATCATAATAATATTGCTCCTCCTTGGTCCATAATAAGTCGCGACAATCACCTTGTAGCTCTTGATCAGAAATAAGGTTAGAAAGTGCGTATGCAAAATCCCCTAGATATAACAAATCTTCGATAATCGGTTGAACTCTATTTCTGCAATTAACATCTAAGGTTTCACCACTTACCAAATCTAAGTCACATGCCTGCTCAAGAATCAGTTTTAAAACTCTTCTATACATGGCAAAATCAACTGTACTTATCGCGTCAGAAACAGCCACGTGCTCATATTCGCGTCTTATCTCAATCGATTGTTCATGGAGAATAAATACCCATTGATACATTCGAATAGAAAGCTCTTTTGACATAAGTCCAAGAAATTCCGAGCAGTACCATTCAAAAGCATATTGCATTGATTTAGTCACTTCTTCCTGTGAGTAACTAGTTTTAATTCCAAATTTACTTTTAAGAGCATTTGAAATAGCAGGTCGATATTTCTTAATTGATCTATCACCATACCATAAAATTGGTTTATCGTTATATGATTTATGTATTGGCATAATTAAATATTTAATAGTACTGTTGGCAAGAAAGATCACAACCATTTCCACAAGGTGTTCTCAAGTCATTAACTGTTGAGAATGAAATAGACCCGTTTATGGTGTCTCGCCTATTTGTCCAACCCATTCTTTCATGAGCATCAATTGACAATTGAGTAGGGTGACCATATTTATTTGCATGCGAGTATGCTATATTACCTACTTCAACAGATGTTCGTGGAATGGGGGAATTTCCATCAGGGAAATTAGCCCCATGATGGGTGGCAACCAATCCATTAAACTTCATTTTTTTAATGCCAGGTATATACTTGTAGGCTGCATCAGCAGGATGTAGTATTCTGGATACAGAATTACCCTCTGACATTACGATTAATGCTAATCCACTGTGATTCTTATCTACACCAGTACATTTAACAATTTTTCCACCCCAAAAACGAACTTCATTAATTGAATTATCCCAAACTAAAACCGTCCCATTAGATGCCATTTGTGCTAACAACTTAAAGTACCCTGATGATATTTGCTGCTTTGGAATAATCCATGTTTTATTATTAAACCTATTCCAATTATTATATGTATACCTTCTAATGGTTTCAAAATGATCTTGATGCCAATGAGAAAGCACTATTGTATTCGCCAGTGTAAAACAGAGTTGTTTTGTATTTGGATATGTGTTCGCATGCCAGTAATAGCCTCCACCTAGATCAAAATAAATTAACGGTACATTATTGTGATCTGATATTGCCGACATACTTCCTTGACCAACATTGTACACATTCAACTTGTGAGGATAAACTGCTTTGTATCCATTAGTCTTACTTGAATGAGGTTTAACTAAAGCATTTTCCAAATCACCGAGGTTGGCAGATCCAAAATCATCCCAATTAAAAAACTTTCCTAGTCCTTCAGATAAATCGGCATTGTTTTGAATGGTCTGAATGGATTGAATGTTTGAAGAAACTTGCTCAGGTAATTCTGAAATATCCTGGAAATACTCAATAGGTGATTGAGTTTTTTTAGCTGTTAATCTTAATAAAAACCATGAGCTATATTTTGGGTCGTCGGTTACCTGACTCAACCACTGATTTAGATCTTCTCCAAATTCTCCAAGTAAGTGGTATGATTCCATTTTTTGATAAACCTCTGATAATTCCTGATTCCTAAACTCTTGAAACCATTCGTTTGTGATCCCATCGAATCTTATTCTAAAAGTATTTTCTTCAGTCACCTCTACACTATCAACCGTAACTAAAAGTACATTATTGAAATCCTCAGTAAAAGATTTCGGTAAGTATCTAAGTTCTTCCATTATTGTTATTATTCTGATCTCATCATTAAATATATTGGATATAACTTTTTGAACTCTTCCAATATAGTAGTACCAATATTCTCATTCGATAAAGCTTGGTCATCTATGTCATAATTCTTACCTATGATAAAATAGTGCTTTATGCTTTCTTCTTTTGCTATTTCATGAAGTTGTGTCACAGACTCAATATCATTTACATTAGCAATATCTCTCCAGCCTTTATAGTCAATCCAGTAATCATCACCTAGAGCCTTAAAAGCATCAAAGAATTCATTTCGAATTTTTACATTCTCCATTTGAGATCTGAAATAAGTACGATCAATTCTGCTGCCCCAATCTTTGCCCAGGACTAACCAAACACCAACATTATTATCATGAATAATGACTTGAATTCTAGCATGGTTTATAAATGACTGATCATCCTTATTTGAGTATACCTCTAGTTGTTGTCTTGATTTTCCATAATGCAACCAAATTGATTGAATGATCTTTCCGCTGAAACTATTTATATAGTGCCTGGAGGTTCTATCCTGCTTTCTTGAGTTTGGGTGCAAATCAAAAAGACCATAGTTTTCAAATTGAGGTAGAATTCTATTATGCAAGTCTATCAATCTTGATCTAACATCCTTTCTTAACTCAAGTAAGCTGTAGCTATTAACCTTCCTATACTGATTAGAAAAAATTGCATGTTGATTTGGAGAGAAAAATTGTCCAGAACCATAATCCATCTCAGATTTTGTAATCCGTATTTCCTCTTCTAATTTTTCAGATCGTTTTTTGATTTCATTATATCGAACTGCATAGGTATCAATCAAGTTATCAGTAAGAAGTTTTGCTTCCGATTCAATTTCACGATACCAATCAACTAATTTCTTGCATTGAACTTGATCCGTAATCTTTACGTTCAGCTCTATATTCTTATTTAGTCCTGAATAAGTAGCATTGGAAGAGCCTACAAAAGCGCAATAAACTCCATCAATACTTTTAGCGATGTAAAGTTTTGGATGATATGTGTATTCTGATTCATAAATCTTTGCACTAAAACGACTGCTGCACTTAGTTAATAACTTTCTTAATGTTTTTGGAGGGGTTGGTAAATCAACTCCGACAACAATGTTTTGTGTTACTTCAATAGATAAATCATTAATCAATGAGAAACCGCCATTATTCATCATAGCAACAGCCACCCAGATTTCCTTAGAACTATTGAACACCTCTTTTAACTCATATTCTATATTTTTACTAATTGAAACCATTGTTCTTCACTTTAACTACATAAAGAATCTAAATTCGTATGGTTTGTTTGTAAGTTCATTCATCTTCTTGATCGTTCTTGCTAAAACTGAGGCATATCCCAAAGTTACCGGTAATCTATCATAGATGCCATCGTGATTCCAGTTCATTTTAGTCAAGCCTAGAATAGCTTGGCAATTTTTATCCCATCCGCCGTCTCCTGCAAATCGTCTAATTAAAATGGGGGAAGGAATCCCTTTACCTTCTTTATAAAAACTATTCCCAGATGACAACTTAACCTGACCTTGAGTCCATAATAAAGTTTCTTGAGTTCCAATTTGACAATAACTTCCTCTGCTTACAGGCCAACCAGGAGTGGACCACTTCCCTCCATATTTGACATGTTGGGTAGCTTTCCATGGAACATTTTGAACGATTTGAAGCAATTCTAGATCTACTGACCCTGGTATTGCGTCGAACGCACCATCAATTTCTTGCGGCTTAAAATGACTTGTCTTGTGAACAATTAGTCTCTTAGGCAATCTACCAGCATGCCTTTTCTGATAAAGTTGCAGACTTTTTGATAAAACCCTTCTCATTTCTGATCTTGTAAGAAATGGATTATCTCCAATTCTTGATTCTATTTCTGCTGCATCGTAGGCTATGAACTCCATTCCTGTTCCGTCTGCGTCAAAAACCTGACTACAACACGTTGTGAAATCAAATTGATTGGTACTTGTATTTAATCGTGCTGAATAACTTAACCCCACAAATGCAGTCTCTTGATCAATAGAGGATAATTTCCATGGAATTCCTCCCCCCTTAACATAAAAGGCTATTGACAACCTCCACATTACACTACACCTACATTTGTAATTAATTGCACTTCCTTCTCTTAATATCTGAGTTGGGATGTTTTGCATCGCAGTAATACCTTTGATAAAATCATGAAGGTCAAAGTCAGTTTCTTTATCCTCAAATCCAGCAGACCAAGCTTCAGGTAAATAAATTGCCAGAACATCAAACTCTTGTTTTCTTTGACTCATTGAGCGTATAGCATGACTTAGTTCCTGACTTAACTTAATATAAGTAGTCTCGCTTTCAATTATACCCTTTCCATCTAGTTCAATACATACATCTGCGTTTGAGAACTCAAGATTTGTTCTAAAGATGTTATTGAAACCAGAAAAGGATGGTAAATACTTACGCCTTTCTTTAGGTTCATGTGATTGATTGAATTCCGAAAAAAAACTTTGCAGAACTTGACGGGTTCCCTTTGGATAAATTGCAGCAACTCTAATACCTTCACCCATCGGTATAATTTGATGGCTATATGGGCCAAAATCCACTAGACCTTGCAGCGGGTGAATGTGAAATGCGTTTGGTGTAAATGCATCAAAAGACAATCTTGGTTCTGGTATAATATTATATCCTGGTAACTCCATTAATTAAATCTTGAAAAATTCGTTTCTTTTTGAATAACAAAAGTAGCGTTGACACCGGACGCACTATCTTCAAACAAACTCACGGTCAATTCTTGTTGTCCATTAAATAAGATCTCCAACCAAACGTCAAATATTTGATTGAATTTATTATTGTACCAATTAGCAGTAAATTCTTTAATAAATGGAGCGATTTTCCTACCCTCCTCCTTATTATCCGCTTTTGTCGATAATATAGATGGGGTTAAAACTAAATGAGCTGTATTTAATTTATATTGTAGCGCTAATTCAAGAGAGGCGACCCATTTAAGTTTTGTTGTCGGAATGGCACCCATCGCCCCTCCTAAGAGAGTCTTCAATGAATTAAACTTTGGGGAGTCTAATTTTTTAGGATCTACAAATAGAATGTACTTCCCTCTTCTAAAAGTGGATTTGAGTGGGGTTTCTCTACATAAACTTCTTATTAAACTCTCAATCATTAAATTTTTCAAAGTTGAATCATCATGCTTCAAAATATGATTAGATATATTATACAAATCAACATCTCCAGCGCCAACGACTCCGAATACTCTTTCAAACTCTTCGTCAGAACCAAAACCTATTACACCTTGTTTTTTTCTAATTGCTACGATATTACTTTCCTTAGATTGAATTCGCTGTCTTACTTCTCTCATACCCCCAATTTCACAATTGTATGCTCTAGCTATTGAAGGGTATTTGACTATCGGAATCGAATTAAATCTTAATAGAGGTAATCTCCGACCCTTATCAGGTAACGGCCGATTATTAATTCGATAATAATTTTGATTCAACTCTTCCAATTCAACTTCTGGTATTGAACTAAAGCCTTTAAGTATTTCTCCCCAAGCTGTATCAAAGGTTTCAACTTCAATAATATGAGCTTCTATAGCTTTTGATTTAGCTTTTTCAATAAAGGCAATGACGGAGGGTAAAGTTTTTGATCCTGTTCTAACAAACCAAAAAATTCCATGAGGAAAAGTATTCTCTTGATCTAGTGCATTGTTCAGTGCATCCATTATAGATTGATCTCTTCCACTGTACCCCATTATACCAAGTCCTTTCGTAAGACATGAATGAGACACAATTCCACGAAGCTTCTCGTCTTGACTCCTTAATTCTGGCGTAGTGTTCTTCAATTTTTCAGAAAAATAATCCCCGTGAAGCTTTACTATTAATGGTGATTTCCCTGACTGGAACAAACTTAGCCCTGTCTCTGCATTATCTAAATTTGCACAAAACCAATCATCCGTATTCTTGAACTTATCAACTGCAGCGTTCTCAAAGGCCTTGTCAAAATTGGTAGTAAAAATTAATGGGACGTATCCTAATTTCATCAATGTCCCAATAACTTTATGACCATAGGATAATTTCACACTAGATAAAAGTGAATCAAGATATTCTCTTCTACTTTTGGCTGTTGTGTATACGGCATTAAAATAAAATGAATACTCTTCGGTACTATCTTCTGCCGGACAATTACCCTTACCATCAAAATAACTTTGTATTTGATAACGCAAACCTGAATCAGATAGGTTATCATAATGCCTTAACTCATACCCTTGTTCGGCACAATAAATTTTTCGTTTGAAATCCCAAATTAAATCATAAGCGGTTGGAAGTCCAGCAGAAACAGATGTTCCAGCTCCAAACAGCCAAGATATATTTGAGGCTCTTAATGGGAATAATGGTATGAATTCACTCAGTTTCATTTCAGCAATTAATGTACAAATTTTACTCCGATGATCCGGCTACAAATAGAATTAAAACCATATCATGGTTACAATGTAAATCTAATGACTATTTCTGAAAATTACTCTGCGTATTTGTACGTGATTTTCTGCTCAAGTTTTGCGCTAATTACCTGTTTAGATTATTGTTCTTATCGCAATACTCCTCAAGAATCGACCTTTGCACCTCACACAACCAATCGTATATCACACCATCATCCATCATCAAGTATAAGGCCTTGCGCTTGTGTAAACCTTCAAAATCGTCTTCTATCACTACTCCATTTGGTGGAAGTGACAAAGTAAAACGAAAGTCATCCTTGTAGATTCGGAGATCGTAGGTATGCCCTTTCCCTGGATCGAGATTAGATCTCAACTTATTGCTATTTACGAACTCGGAATAGTTTCTAGGCTTTCTCATGTCTTGTTGGTAATTCTCTGGGTTAAACCAAGCGCTACTTTATACGGCACTGGACCCAAATCAAGCCCGAGATGTTCTAGCTTCCTTCTAACAGCGTCATCTAAGGCCCCATCCTGGATCAACGGCAAATCTGCATTGTTTATATACATCGATTCCATATCAAACCTTCGGGTCTGTTTCGGTAATGTCAGTAGAACTTGTTCCTTTGCTACATTAACTCGCATGTTGTATTTCAAATCAAGCACTTTAAACCAAGTATGTATTTCACCGTTCTTAGACCTCCACTTCGTAATCTTGTCTTGAACCATCTTCAACCATTCGTAGATCACCCCATCCTCGTATTGAAGATAAAGTTGTTCTCGCAGGTGAATTTCTTTAAAACAATCAGCTACTTGTCTTGCTTCTGGTGTTGTTAATACAAATTCGTCGGTGTCAAGATTAATAACAACAGTGTACCATCCATCTACTGTTTCGATGGCATGATAGTTCATACTGTCTTTCTTGTCTTTAGGATACGGGAATGTATCGCTTCTGTAAAGTGATTTGTCCATGGGGTCTTTTTACTTTATATATCCCATGGGGGATCCGATTGGATCAATTTGGAGTGCTATTATATGCTAATCTTAAAAAAATTAATCCCTTAACCCAAAACAGCTCCTAATGGAGCCATTACAAATTTTACTAAGCGGGAGGTGCGGGATTCGAACCCGCGAAACGATTGCTCGTTTACTTGCGTATCAGGCAAGCGCCTTAAGCCACTCGAGCCAACCTCAAAAAGATACATTGTTGTTACCTTTTTGACGTGAGCAAATGACTAGACTTAATATACGAATTTCCAACTAGAATGTCAAGTGATTCTTCCAAATAGAAAATTATTGCACACCATTATTGCACACCTGCTCAAAAGTGCCCCATCAACAACAGCCAAATTCTCTTCAAATCTCAGCACCTTCTACAACAAAATTCATCTAAACAAAACTTCCAAGAAACAAAAAGCCTCAGTTGTGAAACTGAGGCTAATCAACTGATGCAGGGTGGAAGCCCCAGCAAAAGTGCTTTAAATAAAAAAGCCCTTCTCAGTGAGAGAAGGGCCAAGTACTCGAGGCGGGACTTGAACCCGCACGCCCCGAAGAGCACAGGATTTTAAGTCCGGCGTGTCTACCAATTCCACCACTCGAGCATCTATTTATTCGGACTGTGAATAAATAAGGTAGTATTTTAACTTCAAGAATAGCTGAAGTTTATGAGCGGGAGACGGGGCTCAAACCCGCGACCTCCACCTTGGCAAGGTGGCGCTCTATCAACTGAGCTACTCTCGCTTGTATTTCAATTCTCCTCTGCATCGATTTGCAACGGGCGACAAATGTAGCAAGTATTTCTAAATTACAAACCACGAAATCAAAAAAAATCAACCTCCTGTGAGTTTTTTTATCTCATTGAGCTTCATCAACGCTTCAACGGGTGTTAGCGTATTGATGTCAATGCTCACTAATTCTTCTCTAATGTTCTCTAAAACAGGGTCGTTTAACTGAAAAAAGCTCAGCTGCATGTCTTCTAAGTTGGGAGAAATAGATTTCTTTGTATTTCCATCCGACTTAGAAGCCGTTCCATCCAAATTTGAGCGGAGCTCATTGGACTTCGAGCGGAGTCGAGAAGTCCCTTCTTCTGTCAATTCGTGTGAAGATTCCAGTTGTACCAGCATGCTTTCCGCTCTTTGTAGCACCTGTTGTGGCATTCCCGCCAATCTTGCTACGTGAATACCGAAAGAATGTTCACTTCCACCCTCCACCAATTTTCTCAAAAAGAGAATTCTCTTACCGACCTCTTTTACAGAAACATTAAAGTTTTTAATGCGAGAAAAACGATTGGTCATCTCATTTAATTCGTGATAATGAGTGGCAAATAAAGTTTTGCCCTTCATTTTTGGATGTTCATGGATATATTCTGCAATTGCCCAAGCAATAGAAATTCCATCGTAGGTACTTGTCCCTCTTCCTATTTCATCAAGAAGAATTAAAGAGCGATTGGATAAATTATTCAAAATACTTGAAGTTTCATTCATCTCAACCATAAAGGTTGACTCTCCAGAAGAAATATTATCTGACGCACCAACACGCGTAAAAACTTTGTCAACCAGGCCTAACTTTGCAGAAGATGCAGGAACAAAACTTCCCATTTGTGCCATCAAAGAAATCAAAGCAGTTTGTCGGAGCAATGCACTTTTACCTGACATATTAGGGCCAGTAATCATCATAATTTGCTGTGAATCATTGTCCAAATACACATCGTTAGAGATGTATTCTTCACCCGTTTTCATTTGTTTCTCAATAACAGGGTGCCGTCCAGCCTTAATATCAATAGCGAAGTCCTCATTCATTTCTGGTTTGCAATAATCATTTGCTTTCGCAACTTCCGAAAATGAAAGGAAACAATCCAATTGTGAAATTAAAAAAGCATTCAATTGGATAGGTTGAATGTAATCAGCCATTGTAAAAACTAAATCTTGGTACAATCTCGTTTCAATGGAAACAATTTTCTCCTCCGCTCCGAGAATTTTAGCTTCGTATTCTTTTAATTCTTCAGTAATATATCTTTCAGCATTGACCAATGTTTGCTTTCGCACCCATTCTTCCGGCACCTTATCTTTGTGGGTATTTCTAACTTCTAAATAATATCCGAAAACATTGTTAAAAGCAACTTTCAAACTGGGTATTCCTGTTCTTTCGCTCTCTCGCTTCTGCAATTGCTCCAAATAGTCTTTCCCAGAGAATGAAATCGCACGCAGTTCATCCAATTCTTCATTATAACCATCCGCAATCACTTTTCCCTTTCCGATATGCAAAACAGGATCTTCCTGCAAAGTTTTGTCAATCAATGCTAATAATTCTTCGCAAGGATTAATTCTATCCGCAATTTGTTTGAGGACATCTGGTTTTTCCGAAGAAATAAGTCCCTTAATAGGTTGCATTTGCTGTAATGTCCGTTTTAAAGCAACTACTTCTTTTGGATTCACTTTTCCAACAGCGACTTTGGAAATCAATCTTTCTAAATCATGAATTTGCTTGAGTCGTTCTCCCAATTCAAATACAATTGTGTCATTGTTATAGAATGACTCAACCGCATCCAGTCTATCTTGAATGGGTTTTAAATCTTTTAAAGGAAGTACCATCCAACGCTTCATCATCCTTCCTCCCATTGGAGTTTTCGTACTGTCGATTACTTGAATTAAGGTGGTTGCATTCTCATGTGGAGAACTAATCAACTCAAGGTTGCGAATTGTAAAACGATCAAGCCAAACGTACTTATCTTCTTCTATCCTAGAAATTGCTGTAATATGTCCAAGTTTATCGTGTTGGTTTTCCGACAAATAGTGAATGGCCGCACCAGCCGAAATAATACCTGCCTCCAGTGATTCAATCCCAAAACCCTTCAAGGACTTGGTGCCAAATTGCTTATTCAGACTTTCAATTGCGTAATCATTGGTAAAAACCCAATCTTCTATTCTAAATGAATAATATTTATTACCAAAGGCGTCGTCGAATTCTTTTGAGCTTCGTTTGTTGTAAATAATCTCAGTTGGCTCAAACCCCTGAATCAACTTTTCAATATATTCTTTGTTGCCTTGGGCAACTAAAAATTCTCCTGTAGAAACATCCAAAAATGAAATCCCAATAAGTTCCTTTTCAAAATGAATCGCACACAGAAAATTATTTTTCTTTTGATCTAACACTTGGTCATTGAAGGAAACACCCGGCGTTACCAATTCAGTAACTCCTCTTTTCACAATCGTCTTAGTCATTTTTGGATCTTCTAGCTGGTCGCAAATCGCAACTCTTTGTCCTGCCCGAACCAATTTAGGCAAATACGTATCCAAAGAATGATGAGGAAACCCTGCTAATTCAATAGGACCAGCTGCTCCATTACCTCTTTTTGTAAGAACAATGCCCAAAATCTTAGACGCTACAATAGCATCTTCTCCAAACGTTTCATAAAAATCACCGACACGAAAAAGGAGCAAAGCCTGTGGATGCCTCGCCTTAATCTGGTTGTATTGCTTCATCAGAGGAGTCTCTTTTATCACTTTTTTGGTAGATGTCTTCGCCAAGTCAATTGATTTTTTAATTTTTGCAGTGTAAATGTAACGGCGAATACTGGTTTTGCAAAATATCAGCGCCACTTGTTATCCACAAAATGAATAAAAAATTAAAACTCTGGGAGTTAGACCGTGTTTCTGAAATTGAATTTAAGGAGCAAAAAAAATTTCCGCTAGTGGTTATTTTAAACGATATTAGAAGTTTGACGAATGTCGGAACTTTCTTCAGGACGTGCGATTCTTTCAATGTTGAAAAGATTTATCTTTGCGGAATTACAGCATCTCCACCTCATCGCGAGATTCAAAAAACAGCTCTCGGTTCAACCGAATCTATGGAATGGGAACACAGAGAATCAACTATCGACTTAGTCAAAGACTTAAAAAATAAGGGACTAAAAATATGCTCGATAGAACAGACGGAAAAAACAACTTTCTTGCAGGACGTTTCTCAATTTCCAAAAGAAAAATACGCCCTTGTTTTTGGAAATGAAGTAAATGGCGTGGATCAAGACGTTATTGACGAATCTGACTTCATCATTGAAATCCCACAATTTGGCACCAAACACAGCTTAAATGTTTCTGTTTGTGCAGGTATTGTAATTTGGGAATTTGTGAGAATGTTGGAATTATGAATCAAAAATATATTGATATTTTCATCAATAGTTCTAACTTGTAGTCATCTATGAAAAAGTTATTATCAGTAACTCTGTTTTGTTTTTTCGCCTATGTAGCGAATGCGCAAAAATCAATGTTAATTCAGCAGTTGTCTGAAAGAACGATAACGAGAAAAAGCTTTGACAAAAATAAAAAGCTAATCAATAAACAAGTTTTTAAGGTTGGGAAAGTAACCGAAGTCAATTCTCGTTTTGAACTTAAAATTACAGCGGAAATGTTTGACGAAACAGGTAAATCAACAGACAAATATTCTACAACTTATAATTGCAAGCCTAAAGAATCATCTGTTTTAGTGCTTGTTTTTTCTTTTTCTAAACCTAAATCGAAAAAAACAGGGGTCACGGTTAAGTCAAGTGGATTCGAAAATTTATATCAATTAGACAAGCTTAATGATGTTGCCATTCAAATCACTTTTGATTCTGGCGCTCTTAATTTTTTCGGATCAAAAAGTAGCTTGAAATTTTATGACAGGACTTTGAAAGTCAACACCAAAAACAAAACCCTTGAATCAAAACTGTCTATTAGTGCATACGCTTGGGGGGTGCGTATTAAATCTTTGCGTTATAAAGTAATTGAGAAATTAACATTGTCAGGGACACTTTATTATCAAAAGTTTACAGAGGCAGATGGAAGTTATTTCACCGTGAATTATCAGAAATAATGGATGCTTTACTAAGTAGATTCTATTAAAGATAGCAATCCACTCTTTCCACAACTTTTTTGGTTAATTTTGCTATTCGAAAAAAAAACAATGATTAAAACAGATATAATTATCATCGGTGCAGGTCCAGTTGGATTATTTACTGTATTCGAAGCAGGTTTGCTTAAATTAAAATGCCACCTAATTGACTCTCTTCCTCAACCAGGAGGTCAATGTTCAGAAATTTATCCAAAAAAACCCATTTATGACATCCCAGGATTTCCTTCGATTCTTGCGGGTGAATTAGTAGATAATTTATTGACACAAATAAAGCCTTTTAAGCCAGGGTTTACTCTAGGTGAAGCAGCAGTGGACATTGAAAAAACAGCAGATGATACATTCATCGTAACTACAAAGAAAGGAACTAAACATGAGGCCCCAATAATAATGATTGCTGGTGGATTGGGCGTTTTTGAGCCTCGTAAACCACCCATAGAAAGTATCGATTCGTTTGAAGATAAAGGAGTTGAATACATTATTAAAGATCCTGAAGTATATAGAAATAAACGCTGTGTGATTGCTGGAGGAGGAGATTCTGCACTGGACTGGGCAATATTCTTAACGGAGAAAAACATTGCAAGTGAAGTCACCTTAGTTCATCGAAGTGCTTCTTTCAGGGGGCATTTAGATTCTGTACAGAAGGTAATTGACCTTTCAGAAACGGGTAAAATTAACCTTGTTACAGAGGCTGAAGTTGTTGGGGTGAATGGCAATGATAAATTGGAAAGCCTAACCATAAAACATAAAAGAGAAGGTGAGTTCATCAAAGAAACAGATCATTTTATTCCGTTATTCGGATTAAAACCAAGTCTTGGACCAATCGGTGATTGGGATTTAGACATTGAAAAGAATGCAATTAAGGTTGATACGCTGGATTACTCTACCAACATACCTGGGATTTATGCCATAGGAGATATTAATACCTATGAGAACAAACTAAAGCTTATTCTTTGTGGTTTCCATGAAGGAACATTGGCTGTTCAATCAGCATTTGCTCGTATTCACCCCGAAAAAAAGAATGTACTGAAATATACTACGGTTAATGGTGTAACTGGGTTTTAATGTGCTCCGTCCAATAAGACACGAAAATAACAATCTACATATTCGTATATTTACATTATGAACAGAAAAACCATCAATGCTGTAATTATTCTTGGAATACTTTCTGTTTTCAGCATATTAATTGTTCAAATATTCTGGATAAAAGGAACCACTTCACTTCAAGAGACAACTCTTGCTATTCAAGCGCGTGAAGACAGTCTCAATGTTGTTCACTTTGAGGAACATGTGAACATAGCTCTTAGAAATGTCTTGTCAGAAATTGCCGAGTCAAAAAAAGACAGTTCAGACCTGTTTGGAGCAGTAAGGCAGGTAGAATCAGACTACTTCACGGTGGATATCAATGAAGAATTGCAACCATTCTATTTAGAAAATTTACTCAAACGAGAATTCTACAGGCAAAACGTACATCAAAATTTCCAATATGGTATATATGACTGCTTTACAGACTCTATCGTTTATGGTAATCTAATTAGATTCACTGAAGAGGAACAGGCTTTTCAAATTTCAGATACTTTGAACGGTATGAACTCGCAAATACAAAAGTGGAAGAATGACGGACATTATTTCACTGTTTTTTTTCCATACGTTGATAAAAAGGATAAAACTTCAATTCAAACATTATCCTATTCTCCATATCTGTATTTAAGTGCAATAGTAATTTTGGTCTTGTTCTTTTTTGGATTTTCTGTTTCTGTCATTTTTAAACAGAAAAGATTATCAGAGATAAAAACAGATTTTATAAACAATATGACCCATGAACTTAAGACGCCAATTTCTACTATTGGACTGTCTTCTGAAATGATAATGCGGGCAAATTCAAAAGACGATGAACAAAAAATACGAAAATACGCTTCCCTAATTTTCAAGGAAAATAAACGCCTCGAAAATCAAGTGGAACGAGTACTAAACATCGCAAAACTAGATAAGCAAGAGATAAGTCTTAAAACTGAGGCGTTTGATATGCATGAGCTTTTGGTAGAAGTAAAAGATAGTATTGAAATCAATACTGCTGATAAAGAGCCAAAAATTGTTTTAATCCTTGAAGCTATCCATTCGACGATTACCGTTGACCCAATACATATTACCAATGTTGTTTATAACCTAATTGATAATGCCATCAAATATTGTAAAACTTCTCCCGTTATAACTATAATGACAAATTCTTCAGAAAAAGGGTTTTCACTTACTATTATGGATAACGGTATTGGTATTAAACGAGAAAATTTGAAGTTTATTTTTGATAAATTTTACCGTGTTCCCACGGGGAATTTACATGATGTTAAAGGCTTTGGTCTAGGGTTATATTATGTAAAAAAGATTCTTTCTGAACACAATGCCACAATTAATGTAAAAAGCACTCCTGAGAAAGGAACAACGTTTACTATTTTGTTTCTCCAATAAAGACGTAAGGTTTTAATATCTAAATCGAAACCATGTTTTCAACAAGAACACCTATGAAATTGATTTTTACCTTTGCCTCTATAATTTTTTCATTATCAGCGTCTTCTCAAAATGATTTTGATTTTTTCTCAGAAGCAACTACTTTTTTTCAAACGAATTGCCAAAATAATCGGGTGGATTATGCTGCTGCGGCAACAGATGAAACGCTACCTGTATTAATTGAGTACATTGCTAATCATAAACCTTCTAAAATAGAAGAGAAAGCGTTTTTAATCAATGCATACAACCTATTTGTTATTGCCAAGATTTCTAATGAAATACCCTTCAACTCTCCTTCGACAGATGACGGTTTTTTTACGGATAAAACACAAACAATTAACGGAGAATTAGTCTCTATAGATGCCATTGAAAATAAAATGTTGCGACCCGTTTACAATGATCCACGATTGCATTTTGTGTTGGTTTGTGGTGCGCTTAGTTGTCCTCCGATTGCTAATTATGCCTATACTCCAGAAAATTTGCACGTTCAACTCGACAAGCAAACCGTTTCCGCATTGAATGATAATAATTTTATTTACGAAAATAAAGAAGAAAAAACTGTTTATCTCTCTCAAATATTTGAATGGTACAAGTCTGATTTTGGAAAGAATAATCAGGAAGTTATAGAATACATTAACAACTACCGAGTGAATGATTTTGAACTAGATGCGAAGATTAAATTCTATTCGTATAACTGGCAGTTGAATTCTAAAAACACTAGCTCTCAAGAACCCAACTGGAATAATGTAAATTCTGATTCCCCACAAGTGGTAGATTTACAGCTCTTCACTGCTGGAAGTTTGCTTGCAAAAGGTAAGTTTGACCTAACCCTCTTCAATTCTATGTACACTGAAAACAAACAAAATTGGCAGGGTGTTGATTTTTCAGGCTACAGAACTACTTTTATGACTCACTTATTCCAAATCACGATGGGTGTCAGTAAAAATAAACGATTGAATCTTGGTCTTGACATTTCCTTGCGTTCTTCAGGTTCATCTACAGATTCTACTGTTAGTGGAGTAAAAAATACTTTCTCATACACAAATAACGATTCTACACGATTTGGCATCACTTCTGTCGGATTGAGAGTTAAGTGGCAACCTTTTAAAAATATAAACGATTTCACTATTCAGAGTACCGTTCTCGGACCAACAATAAAACATCCCGAAGGATTCAATGGACCCTCACAACAGAACTTATTTTGGGCAGATTGGAACAGAATAACATGGTGGAATCAACTGTTTTACACAAAAAACTTCCGTAAATTTCAATTATTCACTGAACTAGATTTCTTATACCGTTTTAGAATAAACAAAGATCAAATTGGCATGCTTGATATACCTATGAATGTATTCTTAAGTTATTTTCCAACGCATAAAATCACCATTTATGCAATGACACAACATGTACCAAGGTTGACCAATAATATAGACCAAAATTCACCTTCAACGGACTGGGTTATTCCTTCAAACTACACTGCATCTGGTGTAGGGTTTAAATATCAGTTACTCTCTAATTTGAACTTAGAATTTTTATATACTAATTTTTGGAGGTCTAGAAACGCTGGACTGGGAAGTACGTTCAATATTGGTGTCAAATACTTAACCAAATAATAGTGAGAAAGTGTATCCTTCTTGCTTCAATTATTCTCATTTCCATTAGTACTACAAATGCTAAACTAGTTAGTATAGTTGAATTTGAAGGGCTCGAAAAAACCAATCCGAATTATTTAATCTCATTATTGGATACTAAGGTTGGGGAAAAATATGATTCCTTAATTGTACAAAAAGACGTCTTTTTATTGCGTAATTTGAACCTGTTCTTCGATGTCCAATCCGAAACAAAATTAGTATCTGACTCGACAATGGCTGTAACTTTCGTTATAAAAGAAGCCCGCTATTTCTATCCAATTCTTAGCATTTCTGGTTTTGATGAACAGTTAAAAGTCAATGCTGGTTTTAGTCAAATTAATTTTTTAGGTAGGGTACAAAATTTCGGTGTTGTCTATCAATATTATGACAGACACTCATTGAGTATTTTTCATTCTCAAAAAAGACATTCAAATAAGCTTACCGGACATGAAGTATCCTTCTCAAAGTATTCTACAGTAGAACCACTTTATTTTGAGGATACAGTTAGTTCTTTCAACTTCGATAATTATTCTGCATCAGGAGGTTTGTTTTTTTGGCTAACCAATTATTTGAAAGTAAGCTTAGGAGGTCAATACATGTACGAACGTTATGAACAAATCGACTCTGCTATTCTCAATTATATCATGCCTTTAAGTTTCAATAAGTACCAAATTCGAACCAGTCTTTCTTACAATAAGATAGAATACATATATGAGATGCTTGAAGGAACGAAGTACAAAGTTTTTAGCGAATACATTGGTACGGATAACTTCCCCGACGCACGTTTTTTAAAATTCACGAGTCAATTTTCTTGGTACAAAATGTTTGGATGGAATGGAAACCTTGCATTTAATACAAAATTCGGTGTTTCCACCAATAACTTCAGCCCTTTTTCTCCTTTTGTTATAGATGGTTTTCTTAACGTTAGAGGTGCTGGAAATCGTATTGAACGAGGAACTGCCGAGTGGATTGTAAACCTAGAATATCGTTACACCTTCTTTCGAAATAATTATTTTGCCATTCAAGGAGCAATTTTTACAGACTATGGAGCAATTAGAGCTCCTGGAAACAGATTAAACTCTTTTTTTAATCAATCTGAGACACATTTGTATTCAGGCGGAGGCTTCCGTTTTCGATTAAAAAAATGGTACAATACAAGTCTTCGGGTAGATTATTCAGTGAACATTACAAATACCAAACAACATGGTTTGACCTTCGGTTTTGGTCAATTTTTTTAAAATCCTACTTCTTCATGTTCTCTATCAAAGATTTGACTTCATTCTTCAAATGTTGAATTGTTCTATCTTTTTCAGAAAGCAAACGTTCATATAGTTCATTTTGTTTACTATTTAACTCTTTAATAATACTCGAATTATCATTTAAAGTGTTATTCTGTATATTTTAGTGTTAACTCATCATTAGATAAAAGTTTTTCTAAATCAACATTTAAAATTTCAGCTATTTTTCTTATTTTCTCCTCGTTTAAAGAAGTCACCCTTTCTCTATGCGAGCGTAAGCAGGTTGAGATATAGACAACTGGTCAGCCATATACTTTTGACTATAGTTATTATACTCTCTTATCTGTTTAATTTTTAAAGCTGTTTTTCTCATATGTTTAATTTATTATGTTTAAATATAATAAATTATAACTAATTGCTTCACCTATGTAAACAAAAATAATTGTAACCTTGTATTGTCTAATAAGTTATAGTGAACATTGATTTTTGTTCTAAATAAATTATAATAGCCAAAGTTAGCATTTTTGCGCGTATCGATGCTTTGACGATAAAATCAATACAATTAACTTTTTAAAATTAATGAAAATGAAGAAATTAATTTATGTTATTTTTTTATTAATCGGAACAACAGTTTCGCTTAATTCCTGTGAAAAAGAAGAATTGAACTTCTCTGAAAAGCAGTTTGCTGATGAGGACATGGTTTGGCGTACACCTAATGGTGAAGTTATACCATACTCTGAAAGAGGTAATTGGAAAGAGTATGTCGAATTAAACTTTAATTATACCAAAGCGCCTGATAAAGGTTACAAGTCTAGACCTTGCACAACTCCCGAGATAAGTTGCGGGCTTGAATGTGTTACTAATAAAAAACCAGCAGATTGCAATAGATCTTCAACATGTGCACCATGCATGAATTGCGGTTGTGTAGACTAAAATTAAAAAAATGAAATCTACATCCTTGTATGCTTTCTTTTAAAAAAGAAAAGCATACAAGGATGTCAAAAACACTTGTTAATGAGAACAATACCATTATTTTTTGCCATACTCTTCTTGCTTTGGAATTGTAGTGTTGAAAAAAGTACCGTTTATTCAAATAACTACAGCTATACTTTTGATACAATTGTCAAAAAGTATAATGACAACTTGACGGAAAGATACACTGGTGGTATTGATCTTTTATTTTTTGACTCTACAAGTTATGAAGCTTTTAACTTTTGTGGAGACAATACGTTAAAAATTATTAATCATTTAAGTGATTCTATTACTCAATTAAGTTTAATTAATCCTAGTTGTAATAAAATTTATACTAGCATCAAGAAAGAAGGAGTCTATCTTGTGACTCTAGAGAATAAAATTTTCCTCTATTGTAATGACAACAAAGAAAAAGAGGTAGTGGTAAATCTTGATTCAATAAAAAAGTTTAAAAATTCTGGGCTAACTGTAGAATGGTATAAGCCTGGAAGTGATCAATACATTAATATACCTGACGAATATATATATTTCCGTGTTCATCAAAATTTTGATGATTCTACTGGGAAATATTCAAAAATGGACTCCGGTTATCCGATTTTTGCAAAATACAATCTTCAAACATCAAAGATAGACTTCTTCGGAGAACAACCAGCGTATTATGAATACTCTTATTATGGTATAATTAGCAGCGTTTATGACTTGTATATTGGTGACTCTATTATTTCTACTAGTCAAATAAATGGAGACGTTCAAGTCATAAATACTATAAAAAACACAGTAAGTACGCTTACTATAAAGAGTAAATATGATACTAGACCAATTAAAGAATGGCGTTACGAAGAAGGAATGAAGGATGCTAAAAACAAACAAATGAAGCATGCACTAGAGTCTGCTTTTTATGAACCTCTGTTTTATAACCCTTATAATCACAATTACTATAGGGTATTTCATCCGTATATGGAAGAGTTTAACAAGGATGGATTATTGAATACAGAAATGGATAAAAAAAGTGTCTTGATGATTTTTAACAATCAAATGGAAATAATTGATGAAATATTGTTGCCAATTAATAAACTACAGATACTAAAACTTTATCCGACAGATAAGGGCGTTTATATGTCTTTGCCTACGTTGTTTCGTATGACGCCAGATAAAGCGGAATTTCATTATTTACGAGTAGAATTAAAGAAATAATGAAATCAAAAATAGTAATCATCCTTAGTGTTGTTTTAGTATTTTATTCGTGTAAAAATGAGCATATTCTAAGCAAGGGAGAAAACATGTTCGTGAATAAATTAAAAAAACTGAGTTCAGAGTATAATGAGAGTCTGCATCTAATATTTGTTCTAAATAAGTCTTATTGTCAACCTTGTGAAGAAGATGTAAAAAATCTATACACTTCTAATAAATTTAATGATGCTAATATTACGTTTGTTGTTACAGATATTAGAAATCCAACATTAGACGAACAGTCCAAATATGTCACTTTTAATTATAAAGAATTGGCAAGTTTTGGTTTAATTCGAACTAATGGCGCAGTCATACTTTTAAATGAGGGTGACTGTCTATTGTTAGAGTCAATTGACTTGCAGAATTTATCAAAAATTGAACAAAAAATAGCAAAGTTAATCGATCTAAATAAGTGATAAAATAATTCGTCGTTTTTGGTTACATTTACGTTATGCATAAAAAAATTGCTCTTGTGATTTTTATTGTCTTATTGAATTCTTGTTTAATCAAGGATGAAAGAGAAGAGTCACAACTAGTAGTGGAGACTAATAAAAATATAGCCTCCGCGACCTTGCAAGAATTATCAGACGACGAATATCCTGACAATCCTGACATTAGTATTCGCCACAAAAAGAGCACTGAAACTGTCATGGAGTCTATTTCATTTGAAGAAAAAAACCACACTTTTGAAATAACTGTATATCCGACAAACAAAGAAGATGACACGGTTATCATGCATGATGTTCATCTAATGGAGTTCATTCCTTCAATACCACATTGTGCAAAAGGAGATGACTACATGACATTAATTTCGATCGTGAATCAAGAATGGAATCGGAACCAAGTAAAATGGACGGGTAACAGCTTAGATGCTATTTTAGCCGAAAATTACACAATCAATGGTGAAATAATTTCTAGAATAGATTTGGCCAGAAATTGTTTAAGTTCCTATTTATGGGAACTCTTTTTCTATGCAAAGGTAGATGGAAAAGATCAAGTATTCTATCACGGTTGGTTTGATTTTCCGGAAAGGTTATATAAACGCCTTTTTAAAGAAAGAAACAATGATGAATTCGCAAAATATGCATCTTATTTAGAGAATTGGAAAGATCCTGAGAACAAGAAACTGAACCTTGAACTAATTAGAGAAGTTGAAAATACAAAGAGTCTCAATTTCATTGATAAGAGTGACGAAATGTATCCTCTGCAAGGGGAAAGAAAGAAAAAGAAAATTGCGGTTATTTACCCAGAAAAATTTAGCAAAATGACTGATTTTCATACTGATTCTGCTTTGTTTGCCACATTTTCTAGTCCTGGATTCTACAATAGAGCAGACCCACGAACTACAGAACTTGGTCGTTTTTATTTTTTAGAAAAGGTAGCATACAATGGCACGAAATCGAATCACGAAGAAAAATTGGATGAAATCAACATGACTTTTAAGCGAGAAAATGGCGAAATCACACAATTTATTTTTGGAGGATTAATCTTGGGAAATTTACCTAAATTATCAACCGAACAAGCCAATTCTGGTAATGCTTATTCGATGGGTATATCTAATCATCCTTTCTATGAGGATTGTAATTCTCATGAAAAATTAAACAGTAAAGAAAACCCATATTTTGGTGTTTTATTAGATGCAAATGGAAACTGGTTAGACAGCCACAAAATTGGAATTGACGGCCCCCTGCTTCATTTAGATATAGACAATCCGAACATTTTGCACGTTTGGTTGCTTTCGTTTGAAAGACATGCACTTGTTGGTCATTATGAAATTGATTTAGATCGCTAGAAGTTTTCTTTGAAACTACCGCATTGTCTTATTCTATCTTAAGCTTCTTTATCGCTTCTTGAATGTTATTTGTTGGTAACAAACAATTTCCTTCTTTGCAAACATAAATCATTGCCTCTTTCGGAAAATTTTTATTTTCAAAAATAGGCAAGTTCGACTCTGTTTCTGCAGTCGCAATTACATGCTTTGGAACGGATGCTTGCGAAAATACTTTTGCTTTTTCTTTCGCATTTTCACCTGTAATGACTATTTCAAAACAACCAAAAACAAAATGATTAAGTAAAACTGCCCAGTTAGAATAACCCGAACCAAAGTTTTCCATTCCCTCATAAATATTGGACAGCATTTGCTTAGAAATAGATCTATATTTATCCTCATGAAAATACGAAGAAAGGTAAAATAAATTTTTTGCCATTACTGAATTACTTGCTGGAATAACGTTGTCATTGATTTCCATTTTACGTGCAATCAAGCGGTTGCTATCTTCTGTATAGAAGAACATGCTGGACTTTGTGTCATAGAAGTGATTAAGTGTGTATTCTGTTAATGACTTCGCTTGATGTAGCCAGGTTTCATCAAATGTAATGGTATAAAGTGAAATAAATGCATCAATGGCATGTGCATAGTCATCTAAAAAACCAGAAATGACTTTGCCTTCATTTTGTCGTAAACGAAGAATAGAACCATCATCCTGCACCTGCTTTTCAAGCAACCATTTGGCATTCTTTAGTGCCAAAGAAATAAACAGTTCCTCTTCAAAAACGCAATATGCATCGCATAGTCCTTTCAGAGTCATTGCATTCCATGAAGTAATGCATTTATTGTCTAACCCTGGTCTAATCCGTTTATTACGAGAAAATAAAATCGTTTCGTTGACATGTTCAATTTTCGATTCTAATTCTTCCATGGAAATGGACTGCTCCTGGCAAATTTCTCTATCCGCTTTTATACGTAGAAGAATGGAATTCTCATCTTCCCAAAAACCTCTCAGTTGTACTTGATAAAAGTTCTTTGCCCAATCATAATCGTCACCTAAAATCTCTTTTAATTCGGCTTCATTCCATACATAGAACTTCCCTTCCACCCCTTCTGAGTCAGCATCAAGCGCGGAGTAGAAAGCATTATTGGCGTCTTCAGACTCTACCCCAACCATTTCTCTTTCGAGCCAGTTAATTGTTTGATAAACAACTCTTTTATACAATGTTTTAGGAAAAGTTTTGAAAGCTGTAGAATAAAGACTGAGGAGCTGTCCATTGTCATAGAGCATTTTCTCAAAATGAGGAACTTTCCATAACATATCCACTGAGTACCTAGAAAACCCACCTCCAACTTGATCGTAAATACCGCCCATTGCCATTTTATCAAGACTCAATTCGACATGACTTTTTACTTTTTCATTAGAAGAATGCAATGCATAATCTAACAGGAAATCATAATTGCTAGGTAGCGGAAATTTGGGTGCTCTTGTTTCCCCTCCATTGTTCTGATCAAAACTTTTAGACCATCGAAGAATCAATTCTTCCAAATGTCTCTTATCAAAATCGTTATTCTCCCGTTTTGAGACAATCTGCTCACTGGCCGTGATTCCTTTTAGTAAATTCTCTGCATACTCTTCCAATTTATCTCCTTCATTCTGTTGTGCATGAAAAAGAGATTTCAGAATATGCATCCATTGCTCCTTTGGAAAATAAGTTCCCCCATAAATAGGGCGTCCGTCTGGAAGAGTGAAGCAATTTAAAGGCCAGCCACCTTTTTGTGTCATCAATTGTACTGCTGTCATATAAACTTGATCCACATCAGGGCGCTCTTCTCTATCCACTTTTACATTGATAAAAAACTTATTCATCAATGCTGCGACTTCTTCATCTTCAAAACACTCATGTTCCATCACATGACACCAATGGCATGCAGAGTACCCAACAGAAATCAATACTAATTTGTTTTCTTGCTTCGCTTTCACAAATACATCTTCGCTCCAAGCTACCCAATTTACAGGGTTATGTGCATGTTGCAACAAGTAGGGTGAAGATTCACTAATGAGTTTATTGGTATATTTCTGCATGGGGTAAAGTTAATTCTTTTAGTGAAGAACAAAGAGTGAATATTCGATAGTGTTATAGTGAGAAATGTGAAATAACATTTCGATTATTGACAAGAGTAAGTCTGTCTATTCATGATGCTATCGTTATCAACGAAGTAAGTTGCATAAATAGTTCGATTAATGGCAGATTTGTGCACCATACTCATTATTTTTACACTTCTGAAGAATATTAAACCTCATATCGTTGCTCTATACATTTTAGGTGTCCTGTTTTTATTAACTCCTATCATGTTGTTTGTACCAGAAGATGGTTGGGACTTTGGTTTCACGAAAGTCAAGTTTTTATCGCAAGATGACTACATTCATCCAAAAGAACAAGAAAACACTGACATCACCGAAATTATTGCTGACATTGACACAACGATGGTTACAACTGATATAGACTCGTTAATTCAGCATCAAAACTCGAGTAACGGTGACCTTGGAAAACCAGATGGAGGAGAAGTTGATGAAAATGCATCTACTGATCTGCAAATGGACGCTTCTGGTCAGGAAAACCTAGATAATTTCTTTACAAAACTTGCCAACGTAGCTTCCAATAGAGGGAAAATATCCATGCTGCATTACGGTGACTCACAATTGGAAGGAGACCGAATGACCAGTTATATTCGTCAGAAAATTCAGACCCAATTTGGAGGGTATGGGCCTGGATTAATTCCCGCGAATAATGTATATAATACCTTTACTTTTAAGCAAACTTTTTCCGGAAATTTTAAACGATACACTGCATTTGGTGGAGCTAAATTATCCAATTCTAAATACGGAGCAATGGCATCTTCTGCACGATTTACTGATGAATATGTCCTAGACAGTCTTTTTACTTTAGATTCTTTAACCGAACAAACGGGCTGGATAGAATTCGGACCATCAAAAGTTGCCTATTCTCGCGCAAAAGTATTTAACAATGTCAAAATGTATTACAATAATTGTATTGCTCCAACTCTTCTTCGGGTATATAAAGAAGGAGAAATTATTCACGAAGAACAACTCATCGAGGATGGCGCTCAACATACACTTAAATTGTCTTTTCCTTCGACACCAGGTATATTAAAGTATGAATTCACGGGGAAAATAAGTCCGAACATTTGTGCGTTTTCATTGGAAGGTGATTACGGCGTTCAGGTGTCCAACATAGCCATGCGTGGATCTAGCGGTACCGTTTTTAACAGGGTTAATAATGGGACATTACGTTCAATGTATCAAGAAACAAACACACAATTAGTTATCATGCAATTCGGTGGTAATTCTGTCCCCTTTTTCAAGGATAGTTCAGGTGTCACCAACTATGCCAATTGGTTCAAAAACCAAATACGAACAGTAAAAAATTCTATGCCCGGCAGTATGGTCATTGTTATTGGCCCCAGCGACATGTCCAAACTCAATGATGGAATCTACGAAACGTATAAATTTCTTCCCTTTTGTGTCTCAGAAATGAAGCGTGTTACCAAAGAATCTGGAGCTGCATTTTGGAGCTTATACGCAGCAATGGGAGGTTATAATTCCATGCCATCGTGGGTAGAAAAAGGGTTGGCAGGTAAAGACTATATTCATTTCAGTAATGGCGGCGCAAAATTTGCATCACAGATGTTTTATGATGCATTTATTGCAGAATATGCCAAATGGAAAAATCAGTCTAATTGAGAATTTCAATCGCCATAGCATTCTTTACAGTAATATGTTTTACTGAAAATTCGCTTGCACAAGATTCACTCTCTAATTACCAATTTCCTGATTTTAGAGATATGGATACTTCCCTTCGATCTACTTATCCTTTTGTCGTGTATTCCAAAAATAATTATGAATTCTTTTCGAAAGAAAGTCCAAATTTTAGCACTTTTTATCGAAAACTCAATCGTTTAATCGAAAATAAAGAAGGTAAACTCAATTTATATCATATTGGAGGCTCGCATTTGCAGGCAGACATTTACACCAACGATATTCGGATGTATTTACAAACTCGTTGGGAAGGAGTGACAGGAGAAAGAGGCTGGGTGTTCCCTTTCGATCTAGCGAAAACAAATAACCCTGGAAACTATGAATTCTCTTCTCCTAATAGCTGGACTGGACTGAGAAGCGTAGTTCACAAGCCCAAGAAAATTAATTTCGACTATGGAATTTTAGGCTGTGCGGTAACTTGTCCAGATTCTGCTATCGTTATCAAATTTAAACACGACAGGACAACGGTAAGACCTCCCCTCAATCATTTGCGTATTTTTCACAACATTGGGGGTTTACCGTACTTATTAAATTTTGGTCCTGATGAAATTCTTGTGGATAGAATTGAACAAAATTTAGAACTCGGCTCCACAGATGTTTATTTTACTGACTATATTGACACATTCAATCTCCAGTTTACCAGAAAGCAAAGCAATGTTCCAGAATTAGAAATCTATGGCTTTCTTATGATGAATGACGAACCTGGGATGTCCTACACCGCAATTGGCATAAACGGTGCAGGTTTGTACACGTATTTAGATAATGTTCGCTTTGAAGAACAAATGAACACATATCCACCTGATTTCTTTGCTTATTCTGTGGGAACGAATGATGGAAATATGCCTTATACCGACTTCAAACCAGAAATTTATAAACGGAACTTGGAGAAAATGATGCAGATGGCATTAAGATCAAATCCAGATTGCGCTTTGTTACTAACAGTGCCAAATGACTCATACTATCATCGAAGATACTTGAATAAAAATATTGCTCGAGAGCGAACAGTGATAATTGAACTGGCCGAACAATACAATATGGCCGTTTGGGATTTATACGGACTAATGGGAGAACTCGGTTCCAGTAAAACGTGGAGAAATAACAAACTGATGCGAGGAGATATGATACATTTCACCTTTGAAGGATACCATTTTAAGGGAGATTTGTACATTGATGCCCTATTGAAATTTATGGATCAATTTGAAGCTATAGAAACTAAATCAATCAAAGACAATGGTTAGTTTGTTTACCTCTTTTTCTTTTGGTGTGGGAGAATTCTTTCAACGTTTTGCCAATATGTTTAGCACAGACATTGGCGACGGTAGTTCTTTGGTTTTTACAAAACTTGATTTTTGGCTATTCTTCCTATTGGTCATGGTTGTTTTTTCTTTTCTGCACAAGAAACTGTTGGTAAGGAGCTTTTTTTTAACGGCTGTTTCTATCTTTTTCTTCTACAAAACCTCAGGTCTTTACTTTTTACTGCTTATTATTAGTGTCACTGTCAACTATTTCATGGGTAAAAGAATCCATGTCGCACGTAGTGATTTAAGAAGAAAATGGGTCATTGCATTCTCGGCAATATTCAACTTACTTATTCTAGGTTATTTCAAATATGCTTACTTTTTCACTGATTCATTCAATGAAATGTTTCATACTGATTACGCCTTAGTAAATCAATTTGCTGTGTTCGGAAATGGTTTTTTTGGGGAGGGAACTTTTGTAGAAAAAATACTTCTCCCTGTTGGTGTGTCGTTTTTTACTTTCCAAAACATCAGCTATGTTGTTGACATTTACCGCAAAGAAATTAAACCCGTCAAGAACTTTTTTGATTATACATTCTTCGTTACATTCTTCCCACAACTAGTCATGGGTCCGATTGTAAGAGCCAAAGACTTCATTCCACAAATTCGGAAGCCGTTCTCATTGAGTAAGAATGAATTTAGTTGGTCTGTCATACAAATTGTGAAAGGATTGGTTAAAAAAATAGTTATTGCCGATTTCTTAGTGATCCATTTTATCGATAAAATAGTTTTTACTTCTGAAGCCTACCCCGGATTTGTGAGTGTTCTCGCTATGTTTGCTTATTCCATACATATTTACGCTGATTTTTCAGGTTACACAGACATTGCTATTGGACTATCAAGGTTAATGGGATTTGAGTTAAAACCCAATTTTAATTCTCCTTACAAAGCAAAGAGTGTTGCTGATTTTTGGAGAAGATGGCACAAATCTCTCGGTTCTTGGTTACGAGATTACTTATACATTCCCCTAGGTGGTAATAGAACCGGAACGATTGGTTCTTACATTGCGATTGTCATCATTTTTACCTTTCTCATTTTCATTACGCAATGGTACGCATTGCTCTATGTGTATGGCATACTCACACTAATTTATTTCATTGGAATACTCACAATAACTAATTTCAAGCGTTACGTTCATCGTGATCTGAACTTAATCATTACGATGGTTGTCGGGGGATTATGGCATGGCGCAAGTGAGAATTTTGTGATTTGGGGAGCAATGAATGGTTTGGCTTTATTAATTTATAAGTATTGGAGCAAAATTAGTCCATACGAAAACAGTGAATGGAAAATTGCGAAAATCTGGAAAATATTCTTAACGCTTAGTTTCATAACCTTTACACGAATCTGGTTTAAGCTTGATGAAGATGGAATGCCATTGATCATGCTTAACCAAATTTGGAATCATTTCGACTTTGCTTGGGAGACATTTGTAACAGTACTGAACAATTACCAAGCTGTTTTTTGGATCATGATTGGGGGCTATATTATTCACTGGCTACCGGATACAATTAAGAAAATTTATGAAGATGCCTATACCCGTATGCCATTACCATTACAAGCTACAGCGGTTGCTGTGATTGTTGTACTAATGTATCAAGCCGTTGGAAGCGAGAGTGCTCCGTTTGTGTATTTACAATTTTAAGGTTAAGTATTTCACTCAATTACTCTGTTTATATATTCGATTAAAGAGATGACTAAATGGAGACTGCTAGAATTTCTAGAACTCTAATTTTAACTGCACTGAAATGCTTTTCTTATCCAAATTAGTATCCAAATTATTCATTGTAACACCTAATAATCGAACACTATTTTCAGGAGGTTGTTGAAGAATTAACTCTGAAACCAGTGGGAAAAACTCTTTTTTCAATTGCATGAATTCATCGACGGTTCTACTTCGAGTCTGTTGCTTGAAATCGCTGAATTTCAACTTCACTGTTATCGTTCTACCCTTTATTTTACTCTTTATTAAGCGTCGTTCAAGCTCATCAGAAATTTTGGAGAGTTGTTCCAGCATAAATTGTTCAGAACTTAAATCTTTGTTGAAGGTTCTTTCTGCACCAACGGATTTTCTAATTCGATTCGTTTTTACTTCAGAATGTTCAATTCCTCGAACAATATTGTAAAAATGAGGCCCTTGTTTTCCGAAAAATTTACTCAAATATTCAATTGACAATTCTTTCAGTTGCTTCCCTGTAAAAACACCATGTGTATTCATCTTTTGTGCAGTAACCTTCCCAACACCATAAAATTTATTAATGGGCAACTGTTCTAAAAACTCAATCACGCTTTCAGGTGGGATTGTTTTTTGTCCGTTTGGTTTGTTGATGTCAGAGGCAATTTTTGCTGTAAACTTATTGATAGATATTCCAGCAGAAGCATTCAATCCTACTTCACTTTTTATTCTTGCTCGAATTTCTTCTGCAATCAAACTTGCTGAAGGATTGTTTGTTTTGTTCACAGTAACGTCCAGATAGGCTTCATCGAGAGATAAAGGCTCTACTAGATCAGTATAATCATAGAAAATGGTTCTTATTTGCTGAGAAATTTCTTTGTACCGTTCAAAACGTGGAGAGACAAAAACTAAGGAAGGGCATTTTCTCGCTGCAAGAACACTGGGCATGGCTGATCGAACGCCGAATTTACGTGCCTCATAACTAGCTGCAGCAACAACACCTCTTTCTTTGCTTCCACCAACAGCTACTGGTTTACCTTGAAGGTCAGGATTGTCCATTTGTTCTACGGATGCAAAAAAAGCATCCATATCCACATGTATTATTTTGCGTTGCGGCATTTCCTTATTGATTTCTGTGGAAAGATATTGATTTCTTTTTCAAAAAAAAAGGTCCATCCGAAGATGAACCTTTTTTAGTCAATAAAGTGACTCTTACTTTTTCAAAACAATTCGTTTTGTTAACGTATTATTTTCAGTTTTAATAGTCAGCATATATATTCCGTTAGAAGAAGATGTTAAATCCACAACAAAAGTATTGTTTTCACTTTCATTTTGAACATACACTAATCTACCTGAGACATCCGTTACAGAAAGAGAATAGTTATTTGATTCATCCTTCACTTCAACGTTAAATACACCTTTACTTGGATTTGGATAGATGATAAACTGAGTGTTACCTAATTCATCAATTCCAACAAACGAAGCAATTACAATACCTGTAACTACAGTTGAACAACCACTAGCATCAGTAATAGTAACACTATAGGTTCCTCCAGGCATATTTGTTGGGTTAGCAGAAGTACTAGAGTATCCTGCTCCATCTGTCCAAGAATAAGTATATCCTGGAGTTCCTCCAGAAACAGTTAAAGTTGCAGTTCCATCATTTCCATTTAACTCTGGGCTGACTGTATTTGTTACCGCTGATAATACTGCTGGCTCATTAATAGTTGTTGTAACTTGGAATGCGCAATTATTTCCATCTAGCAAATCAATCGTGTATGTATTTGCAGAAAGTCCTGTGAAAATTCCAGAAGCAACAGGCCCTGCTCCTATATCAAATGTATAAGAAGGAGTTCCTCCATTAATAGAAACTGTTATTTGTCCATCTGCTTGACCGTTACAAGAAATGTCATTTGGATTTGCAGTTGCTGTGAAAGCAGCTGGTCCACCAAGAACAACTTGCATTGCCGAAACACATCCGTCACCATCAGTAATTGTTACTGTGTTTGTTCCTTGAGCAAGCCCAGTAAAGACACCTGTTGCTTGAGGTCCAGTACCAATATCGAATGTTGCACCTGTAGAATTACCTGAAGTAAAAACTACAGAAATTGAACCATTGTCATCTCCATTACACGCCTCCTCTGTAGTAGAAGAAGAGTAAGTAGAGTTACAAGGGGCTGCAACACAAAAGTTATTTGTCTCTGAGAAAGAAAAATCTGCATTAACCGCTTGTAGAGAAGCTAAGGTAGTCCCTCCGGCGTCCGTTATCGCAAAGTCTCCGTCTGTACTACAAGTACCATATTGGCTACCATACATACCATCACCATACGCATCCCATAAAACAAAATCATAGCAGTCAGAAACTAAACACCAGTCAATTGAAACTTGTGTTTCGTTGGGATATGCACCAGGATCACCAGCAGAGGTTCCTTGAGTTGCTGTTACTGGAAGAGTAACGAGTGTATTTCCTCCGGATTCAACAAGAGTACCTCCAGAATTATACAATTCCCAAACTGTTTCTTCACCGTAACAATCGGTATCTATTGTCAATGTGATAGCTTGACCACCTACAACTATTGTAAAGTTAGATAAGTCTGCATCATTTGAAAGATCCGCATCTACATTACCATTAGGTAAGTTCGTTGTTGCATTGAACACATGAGGTCCAGCACTTGGGCTCTGAGTAGGGATATTTATCGTTTCAGTTCCACCAGGAGCTAAATTTCCAGTCCAATTAATAACAGTTGGACTAACTCCGTCAATATCCCATGTGATATCAACAGCTGTAAGGTTGTTGTTTCCGTAATTAGTAAGAGTTATTACTGGAGTAATACTTCCTCCACAGATGTTTCCTGTAGCTCCAGAAATATTGCTAATTCCAGCATTATCTGGAAACGGCGCTTGACAAGCAGTAGAATTTACTAAACTTGCTCTTCGTGTTGCAACTGACATAACTGTACGTATTCTTGTTTTTTGATCTTCCGTAAAAATGTTCATACAAGCGTCATCAGAGTAATCCATATAATTCTCTATCATATCCGTACTTCCATCGCAAGTTGCAGGAGCAGGATTTGGACAACCATAATTTGAAGTTTGTTCTTGTGGAGTATCTGCACAATAATCAGTTGCACATGTTCCATCACCCCAAGTATGTCTTAATCCTAAATAGTGACCTACTTCATGCGTCATTGTTCTTCCTAAATTATATGGACCACCAGCAGTTACTCCAAAATAGTTATATCCAGCAACAACACCATCAGTTCCTGCTGCTCCGCTATTTGCATTTAAGCCTGACAATCCAGAATTAGAAGGAAATTGAGCATAACCCAATAATCCACCACCAATATTAACAGACCACATGTTCATGTAATCATCAGGATTCCAAATCGTGGTGGGTTTCATAGTTTCCACAGCACCTGTAGAAGCAAACTGTGCAACACCATAATTTACACGGTCTATTCCATTCGTAGGCGCGCCAGTTGGATCAACAACAGCTAAACAAAATTCGATCTCAACATCTGCCCCAACTGGATCCGTATTGTATCCATTCGTTCCCAACATTTTTCTGAAATCTTCATTCAAGACGGTAATTTGTGATATAACTTGAGCGTCAGAAATATTTTCTCCAGAACCAACTGCATCACCATTATGTATAACATGGACCACAACCGGTATTGTTAAAACAGGCATGCTCTTAGTCGGATTAGCCAATTGTTCCGCTTTGTATTCTGCAATTTTTTGTTGCAACCACATTTCTTGTTCGTACAAAGAAGACATGCCAGGATCATTTGCTCTACGAATAGAGTCGACCTCCATTGTTGCACATCTTTTTTTGCCATCTGGCCCAACTTGTGTTTTGTAAACGAGTTGAGGTTCATTGGTCGGTTTTAGTTGCTTTTTTTTGATCTGCTGACCAAAAGAAGCAAACTGAAGAAACGCAGTTGCAATAACGAGCGCTACTTTAAGAGAGTTTTGTTTCATGAGTTTTAGTAATTTGTTTAAGCCACTAAAATAGAAAATTCATTTTTAATTGAAGAATTTATTTTACTAAATCGGTATAAAAAATTTCACCTCCTTGGAATCCTAAGCTAATTATATTCAAAACTATACGCTCTGATCTATTTTCTTGACCATAGTGAGGATAGTAGCTAAGGCAACCGTTTCTCCTGTTTCGTCGTACATATCAACTAAAAATTTTACGATACCTTTTGCAATATCATCGTCGTCTTTCTTTTCTTGGTCAATTTTCTCTTTAACGGTAAATCGAACGCCAATTGTTGCTCCTGGATAAACGGGTTTAGTAAAACGCGCTTCTTCTACTCCGTAATTCAATAAAACGGGTCCCTTTTTCGGATCAACAAATAAACCTGCGGCCTTAGAAAGTAAAAAATAACCATGTGCCACACGTTTTTCAAAAATTGTCCCATCTAAGGATGTTTCGTCCATGTGCGCATAAAAATTATCTCCTGAAACATTCGCAAAATTGACAATGTCAGCGTCTGTTACAGTATGTTTATGTGTAAAAACTGTATCACCAATATTTAGCTCTTCAAAGTGCTGTCTAAATACATGAGGGACAGCTTCGGGCATTTTCGCACCCACTTGAAACTGCTCAGTAATTTTAGTAATCGTTGTTGGGTGACCTTGAATGGCTGTTCTTTGCATATAGTGCATAACACCTCGTTTCCCTCCCATCTCTTCACCACCACCTGCGCGACCAGGTCCACCATGGGTCAGCAAAGGCATTGGAGAACCATGTCCCGTACTTTCTTTTGCACACTCTTTATTCAACACAAGAATTCTACCGTGCATGTGCGCTGCGTTAATGACATAATTTTTAGCTTCATCGTTACATGGAGTAACAATAGAAGAAACCAATGAACCTTTACCCATACGAGAAAGTTCTATCGCATCATCCATTGACTTATAAGGCATAATTGTCGAAACAGGTCCAAAACATTCAATTTCATGTACATCTGTTTTATTAAAAGGGTCGTTATTTCTAAATAAAATTGGAGCGAAAAATGCTCCTTTGTTTTTGTTTGCACCTACAACTTCAAAATTTTCCAAATCTCCAAAAACAATCTCTTGTGATTTTGCCAGCAGTTCCACATTCTCACGTACTCTTTCTACTTGTAAATTACTTGCAAGAGCTCCCATTCTAACTCCTTCCGCACTTGGATCACCCACTGCAATTGTGCTTAGTCGCTTTGCAATAGCTGTTTCAACTTCATCAATTAAATTCTCTGGAACAATAATTCTTCGAACAGCGGTGCATTTTTGACCCGCCTTAATCGTAATTTCCTTTGTACATTCTTTGATAAACAATCCAAATTCTTCTGTATCAGGAGTTGATTTTTCACCAAGTACAGTTGCATTCAATGAATCTGCTTCAAGATTAAAAGGAACAGAATTCTCGACAATATTTGGTAATGATTTCAATATTTTTCCAGTTTTTGCCGAACCTGTAAAAGTTACCACATCTTCAGAAGATACATGGTCAATTATTCCACGGCCTAAACCGCAAACGAGCTGCAAAGAACCTTCAGGTAAAATTTTAGAGGCGATAATGTCTCTAACCATTACTTCTGTTAAGTAGCAAGTAAATTCTGAAGGCTTAACGATTGCCGGAACGCCCGCCATAAGGTTAACAGCAACTTTTTCAAGCATTCCCCAGATTGGGAAGTTAAATGCATTGATATGAATGGCAACTCCTCTTTTTGGAACCATGATATGATGACCTATAAAAGAACCTTTTTTAGAAAGTGGTGCCGCAATTCCATCAACGTTATAAGGTAAATCAGGAAATTGCCTTCTTAAAGAAGCATTGGCAAAAAGGTTTCCTATCCCTCCTTCAATATCAATCCAAGAATCAACTTTTGTCGCCCCAGACCATGCACTTACTTCATAATATTTTCTCTTTTTCTCCAATAAATGAAACGCCAATGCTTTCAACATTCTTCCGCGTTCTTGAAAAGTCATCTTACGCAGTTTATCTCCTCCTACATTTCTTCCATAGGCAAGAACTGACTCATAATCAAGACCTTTACTCGAAGTTTCGCCTATTTTTTCGCCTGATATTGCATTAAATAAATCCAATTCATTCCCTTGACCGTCAATCCATTGACCTTGAACATAATTTTGATATCGTTGCATTTTATTGTAGTTTTTAACCGTGCTAAGATAATGATTATTCTATGACAACTGAAAAAGATACAACCAACTTATTTCAATCAGCATTAATTGCCGAGAAAAAAGACAATGGTGTAACTTATCGGTTATATGAAAATAGAATTTACCATGTTTTCATTCCTTCTAATATCGAAGTTGGAATGGAATTGATTAATACAAGTATGACTTTCTGAACAAGCATAGGAGAGACAATTGTTTGTACTCTCGAACAAATTAAATTAGACAAGTTGAACGATTAATTTTGTTCAATCAAAACGAACTCTTCTGCATGCTCTTTAATCCACATTAAAGTGGTTCGAATTTCATCTAAATCAAAAGAAGTGACTAATTTCATTCTGTATTCTTTGAAATGAGATATACCTTTAAAGTAATTCGTATAATGTCTTTTCATTTCAGCGACTCCTAAAGTTTTTCCCTTCCACTTTACGCTCATTTCAAGGTGTTCTACACAGGCATTTACACGGTCTATTATACTAGGTTTAGCAAGAGTTTCACCTGTTGCAACAAAATGTTTTATTTCATTAAAAATCCATGGATTTCCGATACTGGCTCGACCGATCATCACTCCATCAACACCATATTTTTCTTTATATTCTACTGCTTTTTGTGGCGAATCAATATCGCCATTTCCAAAAATAGGAATTTTCATTCTTGGATTGTTTTTCACGTCTGCAATCAAGCTCCAATCAGCTTCGCCTTTGTACATTTGTTTTCTAGTACGTCCATGAATCGATAATGCCTCAATACCCACATCTTGCAGCCGTTCAGCAACATCAACAATGTATTTTGAGTTTTCATCCCATCCTAAGCGCGTTTTAACTGTAACTGGTAAATTCGTCGAGTTTACAATTTCTCTAGTCATTTCTACCATTTTAGGAATGTCTTGTAAAATTCCAGCGCCTGCTCCTTTACAAGCAACTTTTTTTACTGGACAACCATAATTTATGTCAATAATATCAGGATTTGCTTTTTCTGTTAGCTCAGTAGCCAGTTTCATGCTTTCGATGTCATAACCAAAAATTTGAATGCCAATTGGGCGTTCATATTCAAAAATATCTAGCTTTTGAACTGATTTAGCCGCATCTCTAATTAAACCTTCTGAAGAAATAAATTCTGTGTACATTAAATCTGCACCATACCTTTTACAAAGTGCTCGAAATGGTGGGTCGCTAACATCTTCCATTGGAGCAAGAAGCAACGGGAAATCACCTAATTCTATATCTCGAATTTTAATCATTGACGCAAAGGTAGTTAATTAATGATTTAAGGAAAGAATGGTCAAATGAATACGCAGACTCATTCTCGAATTAAATCATTTCTTGTCTCTTGGTCCTCTTTTATAGATAACAAGTCCGTTAAGAAAATTACGTAAAATTTGATCTTGTAACTCCATGTATTTTGGATGATCTTCATTTCGGAAAAAAGCTCCTAATTCGCTTTTGCTAATTTTAAAGTCAACCAATTTTAAAATTTCTACAATATCATCGTCCCTTAACTTTAAGGCTACCCGTAACTTCTTAATAATGTCATTGTTAGTTAATCCCATGCTCTTTAATGTTTAATGTTTAATGATAATAAATCATTCAATCACAAACTCCTCATTTTGCTCTTTTTCAGCTTGTTTTTTTAGTTTTTCAAGCCAACGATTCATTTTTGTATCCTTTTTAGGTTCTTCATTCTCTATAATAGTATCTAGTGATTTAAGAGGGTCGAATTCTATAATTAATTCTTCTTTTGGAATGACTTCCTTTATATAATTTTTAACCGTCGTGTCATTTTGGAACAATCCAAATTCAGATTTTAAAATTGATTTTACATTCTGTTTTTCTTTTTCTCTATTTTGTTTTGCAATCTCTTTGCGCGATTCTCTGTCCCATTCTATTGTAGGATTATCTAGGTTGCCGTACATTTTCATGAATACTCTAAAGCCAGAACCGTCGTCGATTATTTCGCCAAACTCACTTTCTTGTTTTTTCTTCAAGTCACGAAACCTGAAGCCAAATCGATAATCGATTTCATTATCAAATGTATGTCTTCCTGAAGCCTCTATGTTTATGGCTGAAGAATTAATAGACATTAGTGGAATCGTGAGAACACTATTTTTAATGATTATGGTGTTTTTTAATTGGTCAAAGCGAAGATCTGAAAGTTTTTCCCCAAATACAACAATATTCTCTTTACCCAAGATGGTTTTAAGGCTCGATGTTTTTAAACTCTCTATGATAGAAGTAAAAGTTCCCACATTTTTTAAACGTCCATCGTCGATTTGTATCCCAATTTGGGCTCTAATTGCATTGGAAATGACTCCTCCACGCATGTCAAATGGAGCTTCAAAGTTGATATTCGCTTGCGCAAGTCCTTCAATATTCTCACTGGTAATAATGTTTTGATTAAAATTATCCCATTCTTTAAATAGATTGACGAAATTGACATTTTTAGAAACTAATTGACTTGAAATATAGAAAATCTCAGGTGTTCGTTCTTCAACTGTTAATGAACCTCTAATATTTGCTCCACCATTGACTAAGGAAACTCTCGGAAAGTGTATAGTTCTTCCAGAAATAGTCATATTCCCTTTTATTTTCTCAAAGCGGTGATTCTCATAAGTTAATTTCTCTACATCTAGATACATCTTTCCGCTAATGTTGTTGGGCAATATGAATGCCCTTTCTTTTTTTATCTTTCCTTCTTTAGAATCCGTACCTAAATCCTGCATCGAAATATTCTTGCTCTTTATTTCGAGACGAACTAGAAGACTTCCTGTTCCCTTAAAGTAATCGACCATTTCATTAAAAACGCCCTTCACTTTAAAGTCAGAAGAGCCAATTTTGAGAGAAACATTATCGATTCCGGCTTCATTATTGCGTAAATAGATCAACCCATTTACAGAGTCGAACACTCTCTTGTCACGCAATAATTTACTTTTTACATTATTCAATTTAACTGAGCCTTCTAGTTTTTTGATATCATAATCCATTGAACCATCCAGATTCTGATTTCCTTGAATTACAAACTGTGAACTCAAATTAATTGTCCCTTGAAGCATGTCAACTGAAGGAATTGAAAATAATGCATGTAAAACTTCCAAATCTAGAAGACCATCAGCATTTCCCTTAAAAATGGGAGCCGCGAATTGTGTTAAAAGCAAAGTCCCTTTGAAAGGACCTCCTTTGGTCTTAAATGTAATCTTTTTCAATTCTAATTTCTCTTTCTTTTTCCCACCTTCATTACTGTAAAATCCGGCAACCGTTAGTTTATTAATTGCTATTTTAGAAGAAGGTATTCTTAAATTGCCATTTTTCACTCCAAATGAGCAATTTACTCGAATTGGACTTTTATTCCCCGTTTTTTTATCTACATCTAGGTTGAATTTTAACACTCCTTGCCCTTCAAATTTCTTTACGTCATCAGATTGGGTCATTGCCAATCGATTTGCTACATCCTTAATACTTAAATTTTTCCCATTAAGATTAAAATTAAATCCATTCGGGCCTACTTCCCCACTAAAGTTAAAAGGTAATTCAGACACATAAATCACTGATTCAGGAATAGAAATTACAGAAGAATCAGTATTTACATTGACCACTATATCTAATTGAGAAGGTTGATTTGAAATTAAGGTGACTTCTCCACTTCTTGCAGAGAGAACATGTATATCTGCCTCTGCTTTTGTCGTAAATACCGAAGAATTAAATGCTCCTTTTAAAGACATTGTATTGATAAGAGTTCTATACTCTTGATTGGTTGTATGGTTGATATATGCGTAACCGAAGTTGACGAAACCAACCTCTTCTAGATTGACTTCAAAAGCATCTGTTTCTGTTGAGTCATTAACTTTTTTGAAAATGTCATAATTGACTTCACCCTCTTCATTGACCTTCATTTTTAGCGTTCCGTCGGATATTTCGATAGACTTTACAGTGTAATTTTCTCTCCATAAATCCATTGGATTAAATTTCAATCGAATTTTTTCAGAATACAATAGAGTGTCAAGATTACTAGAATTTACATAGCTATCTTTAATGAAAACGCTATTAAAATCAACCGATAAATTAGGAAAAGAACCCCAAAAAGCGAGATCAACTTCTGCCACTTCAACTTTAGTATTAAGATGGCTATTCATTTCTTTTATTACAATATTAATAATGTCGTCTTTGAAAAAATAAAGCACAAGAGAAATGAATAAGAACAAACTGAAGGTAATTCCTACGACCCATTTTGAAATTTTTACGATACGTTTTTTCACTCTTTAACAAAGTTATTGGATATAAAGAACGATACTGACACCCCATATATTACTTATTAACGCGGTAGTGTGTAGTTTGGTACGCTAGTGAGATACTAATAGTATGTGATTCGCAACTAGAATAACGTAATTGTTCGACTTCTTTTGTAATTTTACCTCAAAATTAAAATCTCATGAAAGTTCCCGTTACGATATATACAGAAATGACACCGAATCCATCCACAATGAAATTTGTTGCTAACAAACACTTGCTGGGTACTGGTGATTCTGCTGAATTCAAATCTAAAGCAGAAACCAAAGGTTTTTCACCTTTAGCTGAAGAATTATTTAATCTTCCCTTTGTTGACGGAGTTTTTATCGCTTCTAATTTTATTACAATAACCAAGACTGACAATCTTTCTTGGGATTTTATCACTATGGAATTGCGAGAATTTATACGCGAGTGGATTTTCAATGGCAAAGAAGTGTTAATTGCAATGCCTTCAAAAACAAACCCTATTGACGAACTAAGTGATGAGCCTAAAAAAGTATATGCAGCATCAGAATATGATCAAGCTATTTGTGATTTGTTAGATGAATATGTCCGCCCAGCTGTTGCGTCAGATGGTGGGGCTATTGATTTTAGAGGTTATGAAAATGGTACAGTAACCGTTGTTTTGAAAGGCTCGTGCTCAGGTTGCCCTTCTAGCACGGCTACTTTAAAGGGCGGAATTGAAGCTTTGTTAAAGGATCATTTGCCTGATGTAAAGGAAGTCGTTGCAGAGAATGAGTAAGTTTCGGATTGTACCTCGACATGTTCAGCAACCAACTCCTATAAGAATTATGAAAAGTAGATTTCTATTATTGATTGTGTTAACTCTTGTTCTAAGTTCTTGTTCTAAGTGGAGCAAAAAAATGGAAGTCATCCGAGATTGCACTGGGGTATATTTAAAAAAAGACACCAAAGAATACAAAGTCTGCAATGAATCAAAACTTGAAAGTATTGCTACTGGTGAAAAGATAAAAGTTGACTACGATGTTCTTTCAGAATGTTTCGGACTTATTGAACCTCCTACTTGCACAGAGTTTCATAACTTTGAGAATCTAATCGAAGTTGTGAGAATTAAATGAAAAAGACTACAACCAGCTGAACATGGCATCAAAGTCCTTTGACTTCATCCATTTACCCATTTTTTCTTCCAAAATTGCTCGTAATTCGGCTTTTGTATAAACGTCATTTTTACCTGTATCTCTGACAAGTTTAACAGGATCTGGTTTTTGAGCTTTCACTTCTTTTGCAAAATAAATCACACTTCCATCTTCCGTAGCTAATCCGAGTATTGCTCCAGGCAAGCCGTCAAAACCCTCGGGACCTATTGATGGAACGATATTCGGTGCAAACCAGGCATAAATTCTTGTGGAGTCATTCATTTCCCAAATTGCTTTTCTACATAAGTGACCCGCAATCGTTCGCTTGCTCTCTGTAACTTTCCATTTTCGTTGACCAAGTGTATCTTTTAAATACGTCTCTGTTCCCCAAAGATCCATTACGGTTAATTTTTTATTGTTTTCAATGTCTTGATAAACAAAATTTTGAGAAGTGAGGTACTTCATAAAACCCTGAGCAACCTCTTCATCTTCAATCGGAATAAAAGCAGATTTACTCTTGTTAAAAATTAATTCAAATCTATCCAATTTTATTTTATTCTCCTCCGTCACGAAACGAGCCATTCGGTCATCATTTCCAAATCGTTTCTTAAGATTTGTTCTTCGTTCATAGACAATTCTACCAGAAGTAATCTGTGCAAACGAAGTGATTGAATAAAGTGTTACCGCTACTGCGAATACTATTTTTTTAAAACATACCATTGTAATCCTCTTCTTTAGCTTTTCTATTGTTAAATCGCAACGTTGCCTTTAGTAAAAAATATCGCGAAATAATTGTTGTTCTATAATCTGTTACTATGTTACCATTCACTTGTCTAGTGGCATTAATATTTTGATTCAATAAATCCTTCCCTACAAGGGCAATTACCAAGTTGTTCGTTTTTAAGAATGACTTACTCAATTCAGCATTCCAAACGAAGAATTCTAAATTATAAAACCCCTCTCCTTTTTGAGCATTTCGTGTATATTCTGCATCCGTTGAGATAACGAATCCTTTAGGTAATCTCCATTTTATATCCCCACCAATTTTAGTCGTAGTAAAAGGAGTATTTGACACCGAACTTAAAGAACTAGTAGGGTTGGTGTATGATTGATTACCGCTAACCGTAAATTCCAATGAATCGAATTGAAATACCAAGGCTACATCACCATTGATTGCAAAATTATCAGTAATATTCTCTAGTTCTCCAATAAAATTAGTGTAACGATTAAAAGATGAATTCATACTCGGTCTTATCGTGAATTTTCTCCCCCAAAAAGGCACCCCAGCTCCTAAAAATACAGAAGCGAACATATTTCCATCAACATTAACTGTTTTTGAAATGGTTCTACCAAAAATATCATAATCAGTTCGAGTGGCAAAGGCATCATTCGTGAGACTAAAATTTGCACCTGACCAAAAATATTGACCTGTCATTGCTTTCCATGTATTGAAAGATGCATTAATAGAATGTGTATAATTTGGAATCAAATCCGGATTACCTTCTTGAATTCTGTTTGGGTTAGAATTGTCCGGAACCGGCGCTAAATCAGTAATAGAAGGTTGACTAGATGACGTTTGGTAGGTAATCGAAAATCTTGTAGCCATGCTTGGTCTGAACTGATATTTAAACCTTGGTAGAATGTTCGTGAAATTTTGACGAATTGTTGTATCCGTTATCCTGTTAACGTTGAGAATATCTATGTTTCTTAATCTAGATCCAAAATTGAAACTATGTTTTTTTCCCTTATATAAAAAGCGAACACTACCTCTGTGTTGTTGTCGAATATTATCAAATGTGTTAGATAAATCTGCTCGGTAACTAGTGTAAATATTATTTACGCCATCAAAAGTCTCTTTCTTTTGATCACTAAAACCATACTCATAAAGGTATTGTAATTCCAACCTTAATTTTTTAGCTAGCGGTTCAATATAAGTAGCTGTTCCGTAATGACTGATTGCAGAATTATCATTTGTGTTTCTTTGATCAATTAATGAATCAACTGATGCGAAGAAATAAGTCGATCTAGTGGAAAGGTTCCCGGTCGTATTATTATCTGATCGATCAATATCATATCTCAATTCCAATTCCCGTCTTTTCTTCATAAATTTACGGTTAATTCTGATCATACCATCTAAGGTATATCCTTTAGAGTCTGTTCCATTTTGAATAGACGTCTGCAATGATTGTATTCCCGTAGGACTAATGAAATCATTAAGCTCAGAATCTTCCGTCATTCCAACGTCAAATCTAAAGGATGGTTTTATTTCAATTGTTGTCAAAGAATCCAATGGTGCAAAAAAGCGCATATTAAATCGATGAGATTCACTAACGAAATTATTACTCGTGGAATCATCTGTAAAGTAGGTTGTATCTCTCAAAAAGTACTGAGAACGACTCGCAGAAGTTTGTAATAGCTGTGTGTTATAATAAGAGTAATTCGCGCTAAACTCAACTTTCTTTTTCTCACCAAATTTATCGCTAAAATAGATGCCAGCTTTCATTGTTTGAGGAATTCCACTACTGTTGGTCGTTCCGTCTTCCCAGAACCTTCTTCCTGCGCCTTCTTCATTACTCAATCCAAATTTACTCATGTCTCCACGAGAAAAATTAGATCGTGGTGTATTTGAACCTAAGGCAAAAACCGAAATTTTTTGTGCACCGTCAAATTTATTAAGTAGCATTTCTCCTTCGAAAAAAGGATTTGTTCCTACTACACCGGCAACGGGTGTAAGTCCAAAATCAGATGCTCCCGAAATTCTTCCGAAATATCCTTTCTTTGCACTGTCCTTTAATTTTAAGTCGAGAACTTTAATTTTATCTCCATCTCCTCCTATACCATCATCATCTTCCTTCTCATAAACTTGCACCGTTTCTATTCCGTCTGCTCCTAAGTTTTTAGTTGCAATTGTTGGATCTGTACCAAAGAATTCATCACCATCCACCAATACTTTATCAATTGCCTGACCCTGTGATGTTATATTACCATCTTTATCTACAGTTAAACCTGGTAGTTTTTTTAAAAGATCTTCCACTACAGCACCCTCTGCTACTTTAAATGAATCGGCCACATAAACCAATGTATCTCCTCGGTAGAATATTGGATTTCTATTCGCATAGATAACAACCTCAGCTATTTCTTGTGCCTTTGAAGGTAATTTAATAATTGGTATTTCAATTTCTGAATTGTCTTTATGACCAAACATGTAGTAAATTTTCTCATCAAAGCTACCGTGATCAATTATCAATGAAAAGGTATCTATTTCGAAACCTGTTAGCGTAAATGTTCCATCTGAGGCTGTTCTAGTAAAGCCTAACAGAAGAGAATCTTTCATTCTAATAGCCATTGCAATAGCATTTTCAACTGGTTTAACTCCTGTGGAATCAAACACAGTTCCAGAAACAGTCATTTGTTGAGAAAAACTAATTCCACTAATACAAAGCGTTATAGTAAGTAGTGCTGATTTAATAATTTTATTCATGCTTAATAGTTTATGAAGCAATGATAGTTAGTTCAAAATAAAAAAAAGAGTTAAAAATTTCAAGTGGTCAAATCTCTTGACAAGAGGCAGAAAGAAAGGTTTCGCATTTGAAATTTATGTTTACTTCCTACTTACATTCATTAGAATTTGGTATTCGTAACCTTGCTCTCCATTCAACGTCTCATAATCTAATTTTAAAGGTGTGCCCATCATATTCTTCTCATTTTCTTGCAAGGTTTTAATCAATGGTGTCATCCGTTGAACAACCAACGAAGAATAATACCCATCCGTTTCATTCTCACCAACAATTAAATAAAGATATGGTTCTTCTTTAACAAAACCTTGAAAAGTTGTCCCGTACTCACCTTCTTGATTTAAAACGGCAATCGCCCTATCATACGATGCAGAATGTTTATCTACAATTGCAAAGGTTTCAAAGTCCAATTCTTCCTCATAAGCTGCCTGTTTTCTTTTCGTTATAATAGGTTCTTCATCATCGTTATAATAAGTGACTCGCTCAACATAAACAGCTGCTTCACCAATTCCTTCTTCAAACAACTCTATAGATGCAAACATTCCTTTATCAGAAAAATAAAAAATATTTTTGTTGATACTCGGTGAGTCTTTTGTGGTATATACTTCTCGTAACTTTACCATTAAACCCGTTTCATTAACTCTTATTTCAACATCGACTGATGCTCCTCCTTCCTTAGAATAAAATAAACTCTGTCCAACCCGAAGAGAATCATTCTGGTCAATATCCGAAATTAATTGCTCAAAAGCAACTTCATCTTTGTTTGGGATATATTCTGTAAATTCATCGTTTAATTCATTTTCTAAAGGCGTCTCATCACAACTATATAATAAAGGCAGAGCTAATAGTGAAAGGAAAATTAATTTCATGTTTCGTTTTTAATGTATAATTACGTCTAGTGCAAAAGTAACAAGAAATACGTGTGTTTTTGTAGCGGAAGTAGGACTCACTTCGATTTTATTTCATTCCGCTCAGTATAAACTTCGGATCATGACCAATTGTTGGGGACTAGGCATAAATTTGAGTT